>OLWH01001105.1_pt1 | contig 11014 bp, 9 predicted proteins | sample 1673381 | NCBI WGS metagenome assembly OLWH01 (sample SAMEA103958110, study PRJEB25191) | human gut metagenome | reverse complement strand
GGCGATTTCAACTTAACTTTGAAAAATATGGAGAATGTTAACACATCTAATACAACAAAAATAACTGATTCGTCATCTTCAAATATATCTGAACAAGAGGAGTTTTTGGTAGCAAATAAACAAGATCTTGCAAGTCTTGACGAGTTTATTAAAAGATTAAGCGGATTTATAGATCATGGAGATTACGACAGCTCCAAAGCAAGCGCAATTGATGTTATGAAAAAAATGACATTTTTTGAAGATATAATGTGCTATGATTTGTTTTTTGATTACCCTGATTATGCTAATAAACCCGATCCTAAAAATAAAGCTTATCATGACGATGAAAAATATCATTATAAACGCTATTCATCTAAGAACGTTGACTGGATAATAAAAAATATATTTAATGTTGAAAAAGGCGATGCTCATAAAATAAACACAGATTATATTTATTATTATCAAAATTCATACTATTGCACGTCAGACGGCGGTCATGGCGGTGTAGAGAGTTCCTATAGGCATAAAGATTGCAAAAGACTTTCTGACGGAAAATATAACATCGATCTATATATAGGCGGAGGCTATTTTGATTTTGAAGAAAGCGTAAGTGAAAAGCATCTTGAGGTTGCGCTTAAAGAAATAAATGGCAAGAGGCAATGGGTACTTTATAAAATTACCGGCTCAAGATAATAAAATAAGTAATGAAATAGCATTTGCACATTGACATTAAGTCAAGCGCAAATGCTATTTTTATGAATAGTGTCTATGAATGTATTTATATCTTTTTGACCTTTTTTGGCATACTTGAATAAAACGGACGATTATGCTATACTGAAATCAGTTTACAGCCTTTAAGAAAAGGGGTATTTCCTTGATAAGCGTGATAGTTCCTGTATATAAAGTCGAAAATGTTGTCGAGAACTGCATAAAGAGTATGCTTTCTCAGACCTTTTCCAAATTTGAGCTTATACTTATTGATGACGGTTCACCCGATTCTTCGGGTAAAATCTGCGACGAATGGGCAAAAAAAGACGGCAGGATTAAGGTTATCCACCAAAAAAACGGCGGTCAGTGCGCTGCGAGGAACGCAGGCCTTAAAATCGCAATGGGAGACAGGATAATGTTTCTCGATTCGGACGACTGCGTGAGAAACAACATTCTCGAAAAGCTTTCTGCGGTTATGGACGACACCGGCGCCGACCTTGTTAGATGCGGATATGTAAAATTTAAAAGCTACGGCGAAGAAATCCCCAAAGACCCCGAAGAAACAGGCAATGTCAGTGTATTCACCTGCGGCGAAGCGTTTGAAAATATGACGCTTGGCAAATTTTCAAACCGTAAGCCCTTTCCGCCGATAGTTTGCGCTGCCCTTTATAAAAAAGAGGTTTTGGACGGTGTGACTTTTCCGGAGGGCAAAATATATGAAGAGGGCTTTGTGTTGCCGCACATATTCTTAAAGTGCGAAAAACTTGCGTTTTTGGATGAATGTTTGTATCTATACTATGAGAACACAGACGGAACAATGGCAAAAAAACTCAGCCGGCAAGGGCTTTTGAGCCTTGACGATTGGCGCGAGATACACTTTTTGATTTTCGATAAATTTCCGCATTTGAGAGAGGCAACGGCAGAGCGGTGGATAGGCAGATATTTTTCCACATATAAAGAGCTTCTGAGCCGCAGCGATATAGATGAGGACGGCAAATACAAAAAATATATTAAGGACGAGCTTAAAAAGTATCAGGAGCATTTTGAAAAATATGCCGGAAAATCCACATTTAATAAGGTTAAAGCGTTTAACAAGGGCGAGAGAGCATATAAAAATCACCTGAAAAAGCAGGAATTTATTTTAAAAGTGCGTGCTAAACTCGGAGTTAAAGAAAAGGAGTGCTAAAATGTCTGTTTTCGGACTTTATTTTCATGCGGGCAGCTATAATCACGGATGTGAAGCTTTGGTAAGAACCACATCCTCGCTCATAAAAGACACATGCAAAAATTCAAAGATAAATCTATATTCATTCAGCCCCGAAGAGGACAAGGAATTCGGAGTAAAAAACATAGACGAAATGCACAAGCTTTTTTTCACGGCTGCCTCGGTTGATGTCAAAAAACCGTCTGCCGATTGGTTGAAACTCGCATTTCTCAATAAAATATCAAAAGAAAAAGCAGACGCTTTTTACTGGTCTATAAATTGCCGTGAAAAGAGCCTTAAAGAAAATGATGTGTTTTTATCCATCGGCGGCGATAACTATTGCTATTCCTGTGATCATCAGATGTATGCAATGAACGAGAAGATAAAAAAACTCAAAAAAGAGCTTATTCTTTGGGGCTGCTCAATCGGCAAAGAAAATCTGACCGATATAAAAACGGCAGACCTCAGGCATTTTGACACGATTGTTGCAAGAGAGAGCATAACATATAACAATATGCTTGATATAGGCATTGACAAGTCAAAATTAAGACTTCATGCAGACCCTGCGTTCATGCTCAAAAGCGACGAACTGCCTTTGCCGGACGGCTTTGCTCCCGGCAACACCGTGGGGCTTAATATCAGCCCGATGGTAATTGATTTTGAGAAAAAAGATAAAAAGGGCATTGCAATGCGCTCTTTTGAAAAAATAATCGAATACATTTTGTCGGACACCGATTGCTCGGTTGCGCTCATACCGCATGTTATAAAGCCGACGGATAACGACATTGACGCTTTGAAAAAGCTTTATGAAAAATATAAAGACAGCGGCAGAATAGTCCTTTTTGACGGGAAACTCAACGCCGAACAGATTAAGGGCTACATTGCAAGGTGCCGCGCTTTTGTCGGTGCAAGGACTCATTCTACCATTGCCGCATATTCAACCTGCGTTCCGACCTTAGTGCTGGGTTACAGCGTGAAATCACGCGGAATAGCGCGGGATATTTTCGGCAGCGAAGAGGGCAGAGTTGTACCTGTGAACGATTTAAATGACGAAAACACCTTGCTTGATGCGTTTAAAAATCTTATGAAAAACGAAGATACGGTCAGAAAAGAGCTTCAAGACAGAATGCCGGAGTATATTCGGTCGGCATATAATGCTGCCGAGGTCATAAAAAAATATTGAAAAAAGCCACGCTTTGACTTGATTGTCTCGGCGTGGCTTTGCATTATGTCATTTTTTAAATTTTCCCTCTTTGCACTGTATGCTTTTGAAACCCGTGCGCCGAATCCCGAGAAGAGAATCCATTTCGTCTGCGGCGTTTTCGAAATTTTTGTGCATATGGTGCACAAGTATGTAGTCGGTTTCTTTGATTTTGCTTTTTGATTTTTGGCAAAAATCTCTCACAGGCGCGGCGAGTGAGAACACCCATATGGGCGAACAGATTGTAACATGGCTGAATTTTGAAATATCACATTCAATATCTTTTGTCGGCATAGCCCGGCGGTGCATACCGAATCTTCCGCACCACCAAAAGCCGAGAGTTCCCTCCGTTCTTTCGGTCGATTTTATTTCGTAAATGCACGCTCCCGTGCGCTCCGCCTCTTCAAATGCGATTTTTTTGGTGTAACCCATTCGCAAAAAATAAATTACGGCGATTTCGGGATTAGTACCGATATTTTTATAGTCGTTCTCGTTTACGTTGAAATGCTCCTGCTCATAAAATACCCACGCCGCATAGCCCGTCACAGCCTGCAAAAATCCGAAGATAAAGTATGTCGTAGACATAAAATTCATGGGGAACATATAGAACTGAATACAAATCCACAGCATAAGAGTTATGCCGAAAATGCCGCCTAAAATTATGCCGCTCTTTTTGTTTTTGAAGAGCAAAAACGCCGCAATCAAGTTGCTTATGCCGTTTACTGTGAGCAGTGCAATTCCCGAAAATATAAAGTTTTGAAACAAAACATCCGCAAACGGCAGCACCGCAAAATAGGGGAGCATAGCGTCCATTCCCATTGCTTTGCCGCTTGGGTCATAAAACATTCCCGCCGCACCGGCAACTGCGCATATGCCTATAAAAAGAGTCCAGAATATCAGTGCTCGGCGTGTGGGCTTATATCTTGATTTTTTCACTTGAAGGCACTCCTTTTATCTTCTGCCGATATAGCGGAAGACCTTCTTCTTATATTCCAAATATTCTTCTCCGAAAGTTTTTGCCATGTATTTTTCCTCCTGCAAAATTTGCAGATGAAGCATCACTATGCTGAAAAGCGAAAACAGCAGAGTACCGATGTTGAAAAACATCAATAAAATGCCTATGTACATAAAATCAAAACCGACAAAGGCGGGGTTCCTGCTGAATTTATATATCCCGTCGGTAACAAGCTTTGTTTTGTCTTTTTCGGGTATGCCGGCACGCCAGCTGTCTTTCATATAAGTTACCGAAATTAAAAAGAAAATATCGCCGATTCCCGCAATGCAAAATCCCGTGAAGCGTGCGCCGGAGGGCATTATATTCCAATCGAAAAATATAGATAAAAGCTGAATTATCACCACTGAAAATGTGGCGACAGACATAAGCGTTTCAACTGTGTGCAGTTTTTTCTCTTTTCTTTTGCCTATTTGGTGAGTTGTTATGCCCTTCTTTTTCTGAATAATCATTTTGCCGAAATATATCGCATAAAACACCGCGAGAATAAAAATTGCCATAAGCTTAAAAGGCAGATTGTTTTCTGAAAAGTTCATCTTATTTTTCCTCCGATTGATTTTTCTTAGCCTGCTTGTTTACCGAATCAAAAAAGAGCGCAACATGATTTTTCAGCATCTTAACACATTCGTCTTCTTTTTGCGGCTGTCGGTCGCAAATGCCTATTAGCGATAATATAGGTGCGGTGTATGCGAGCGCAAAGGCTTTGGGGTTGCCGCCCATTATTGTGTTTGACTTAATCAAATGAGAAAAAATGTTTTCATGGTAGTCAACAATATCGTCAACATATCGCTTTGTATAAGCCGCGGCAAGCTCGGGTGAGCGGAACTGCTCAATAGTCATCATTCTTCTCATGCGGCTCACAAATTCATCGTGTATTGAGTATAAAAATATCTGCGTGACTTTCTCAATGAGCTCTTCTTTTGTTATTTTTTCAAAAACCTCTCCGTCGTCCTCGGCAGAGTGCATACGAACAGAAAGCGTATTTGTAAATTCATTATATTTTTTAGACGCTTCTGCCGCAATTTCATCAAATATAGCTTGCTTGCTTTTAAAATGATTGTATAAAGACGGCGCTTTTATCCCGACTGCCGCAGCAATTTGCTGTGTGCTCACCGCGTCATAGCCGTATTCCGAAAATAATCCGAGCGCCTCTTTTAAAATGCGCTCCCTTGTGCCGGAAATTTTCATAATCAGCCTCCTAACTAACGTTAGTTAGTATTATAAACTAATACTCATTAGTTGTCAATGAATATGCGTAATTTTCTTGATTATTTTTTATTATTGTGATAAAGTTCATTAAAGTGATTTCGGAGGTGTACGATTATGAAAAATGACGCACTTGATATAATTTCCTGCGCCGTTAAGGCAGCCGATCCATATGATTCGACCCGAAATATATTAAACAGCTTAAAAGACGAGCTTGCGCAGTCTCTTACTGTTTTCAGTATAGGCAAGGCGGCCGTGCCGATGGCTGACGCCGCGCAGAGCGTGTTCGGTGAAAGAATAAAAAACGGACTTCTTGTGACAAAGTATTCTCATATCGGTTCGTTCTTTTCAAAATATTTTGACATGGTTGAAGCCGCACACCCTATAAGCGACAATAACAGTATTCTTGCGGCGGAAAAAGCACTTATGATTGCCGAAAATCTCGGTGAGGGCGATGCTTTGCTTGTTTTACTCTCCGGCGGTGGTAGTGCGCTGTTGGAAAAAAGCGTTGTCTCTGCCGAAATCCAGCGTGATATAACAAAAAAACTCCTCGCAAGAGGGGCGGAAATAGACGAAATAAATGCGATAAGGCGCAGAATATCTCTTGTAAAAGGCGGAAAGCTTGCCGCTGCGGCATATCCGGCAAAGGTTTACACAGTTGCGCTTTCGGATGTTTTGAGCAACGATAAAAGCGTGATAGCCTCGGGCATCACAGTTAAAAAATCGCTCCCAAAGGACGAATTTTTGAAAATCGCAAATAAATATTTGCCCGAGTATATCGAAATTTTTAAAACAACTGTTTCGGATGAAGAGATAAAAATAAACGACGGCGGATATTTCTTTGCCGGCGATATAAATTCTCTTTGCTCCGCGGCAGAAAAAAGAGCCAAGGAGCTTGGCTACAATGTTGCCGATTCTTTCAGGGCGCTTACGGGCGAGGCGAGCGATAACGCGGCTCGGCTTATAGCAAAGGCACTTAAACAAAGCGGCAAAAACGCCTATGTCTACGGCGGTGAAACAACCGTTACATTAAAGGGCGGCGGACTCGGCGGCAGAAATCAGGAGATGGCACTCAGAGCCGCAATAGAGCTTAAAGGCAAAGATAATATTGTGTTCGCTTCTGTCGGCTCCGACGGTACGGACGGTCCCACCGATGCGGCAGGCGGCATAGCCGACGGCGATACATACCGCAAAATGAAAGAAAAGGGGATAGACCCCGAAGCGGAGCTTAAAAATAACAATTCGTACTACGCACTCGGCGCGGCAGATGCGCTTATAGTAACTGGTCCCACAGGCACAAATGTCAATGATTTGACACTGATATTGACGGATAATTAAATCGGTATACTGCTCTTTTTCGGAGCAGTATTTTTTTTATTTCTACTTGCAATATTGTGCGAAACATATTATAATTGGCTCATAAACCAATCACTTATGAAAGGAAGATTAAAAATAGCAAGGCGATATGACAAAGAAGAATCAAAAAGACGCATACTTTCGGCGTGCGTCAAACTATTTATAGAGAGGGGATACTGCGGCACAACACTTTCCGAAATTTTAAAAGAGGCAGATGTGACATCAAGCACGTTTCAAAACATATTTCACACAAAAGACGGTGTGCTTTTGGAGCTTGCCGAGTTTATGTTCGGCAACCAGTTTGAAGCGGCAAGAGCTTTGACCGGCAGCAATATACCGCCCATATACATATATGCGGCAGAAACGGCAATACAAATGACAATAGCCGAGCTTAACGAGAATTTACGCGAGATTTATTTGGAGGCATACACTCAGCCCGAAATAGCGGAGTATATACACCAGCAGACCTCAAGCGAGCTTTATAAAATCTTTTCATCTTATTTGCCGAATTATTCGGAGAGTGATTTTTATGAGCTTGAAATAGGCTCCGCCGGCATTATGCGCGGATATATGGCGCGTCCGTGCGACAAGTATTTCACACTTGAAAAAAAGCTTGAGCGCTTTCTTCGCATGAGCCTCGGCGCATATTCGGTTCCGGTTGAAGAACAAGATGCGGTGCTTGAATATATTATGAAAACGGATATCCGCAAAACCGCAAATTATATTATGCAGAAGCTTTTTATGGCTCTCGCGATGAAGTTTGAGTTCACTTTGACAGAAGAAGTGAAAGATTAAATTTGCGGCGGCACACGGGCGCCCGTTCAGGGGAGCGGCTGATGAGGTTGATGCCTCATGCTTTAATGCCGTAGATTATTCAAAATCTTCGTCTCGGTAAAATTCAACCCCTCCGTCACGGCTTCGCCGTGCCACCTCCCCTAAAGTGGAGGCTTTTAAAGCAAGCGTTCGGCGGTGATTTTTAATGATAAAATATAACGGAAATTTAATTTCAAAAGCAAAAGAATTAAGAAAAAATTCCACTCCGCAAGAAAATCATTTATGGTATGATTTTTTAAGGACATATACATTGAAATTTCAAAGACAAAAAGTAATCGGTAACTATATAGTTGATTTTTACTGTGACAAAGCTAAGATAGTTATTGAGATAGACGGTTCTCAGCACTATGAAGATTTAAGCAAAGAATATGATGCCGAAAGGACAAGAGCTCTTGAACAAATCGGTTTGAAAGTTCTCAGATTTTCTAATTATGACATAAACGTGTCTTTTTACGAAGTTTGTGAAAGAATTGATTATGAAATTAAAAAGAGAACTTCATAGGCTCCCATTCAGGTAGCGAAGCGGCGCGACGGTAGTGAATGACAGTCCGGTGGACTGTCAGAGCCGGAGCGTGACCGAGCCGCAGCGAGAAGCTGGCACGGCGAAGCCGTGACTGAGGGGTTACACATAAAATTTACAGAAATTAAACCTCCCCTAAAGTGGAGGCGATGCTCGGCGGTGCTATGGCTCCCATATAGAGAAACTGTCGCGGAGCGACTGAGGGGTTTCCTTAAAATTTGATGAAAATAAAACCCCTCCGTCTTCGGCGCAAAACACCGACTTATGTATCCAAAGCGGAAGCTTTTAAAATATTACCCCCAAATACAAAGGAGGAAAATCATGAAAAAGCGAATTTTAAGTATCATTTTAACAATGTGTCTGCTTATGTGCATTGCGCCCATAAGCGTCTCTGCGGCAGAGGACACATACAAATAGGGCGATATTATAACCTTCGGCTCATATCCGCAGTCCGCGGTTAAGGACCGCTATGTGATCGCGGCACTTGATGGCATGTTGACCGACGATATTTGGGTGTCATACGGTTATTATATCGGCATGGGCATTGATTATGACGGCAGAATGGTATCGTCCGATTATATGAAATATGCCGACCTTGAGCTGAACGGCGAAAAATACCGCGCGGTCAGATTTTCACAGTATCGTCCGAGAAAGACGAGCAGTACTTCATCTGAAACAAATTCAACGCAGGATAATAACGGCTACTATTTAAACGCCACATACTTCTTTAAATATGAGCCGCTGACCTGAAAGGTTCTTGACCCCGAAGAGGGCTTTGTAATAGCCGAGAAATCTATTGACTCACAGGCTTATGAGAACTTTTCTTATCTTGTTGCCACTCAAGAGGGTGACAGGGTTTATAATAGCTTAGACTGCAAAAACCTTGCCAACAACTGGGCGACCTGTTCTATAAGAGAGTGGCTTAATAAAGATTTTTACAACACCACTTTCACTGCGGAGGAGAAGACTCAGATAGGAAAAACTTATCTTGATAACAACAATCCTTTCAGCTCTTCGCTTGACGGAGCAGGCACCTTTGATAAAATTTTTCTTATTTCTTATTATGATGCGATAAACAAAAACTATGGCTTTAATCCGGATGGAGAACGTAGCGATGAAGAAAGAGCCAAAGAGGCTACTGATTATGCAAAGTGCCAAGGTGCAGATCTCACGTATACAGGCACTAACCGTTCGTTTTGGTGGCTGCGTACAACGGGGCTTTACGGTGCAAAAAACTTCGCTACATCTCCTAACGGCTGGATTTCTTCCACTAACAGCGGCACGTACGGTATCAACTTTACCGATATGGGCGTTGTTCCCGCATTCAAATTTAATCCCAAAACGCCGGCTCTTGCCAAAAACAGCAAAATCGAGTTCGGCTCATATCCGCAGTCCGAGGTTACGGACGCCGACGAAATTGCAAAGCTTGAGACTGCTTCGGAGTCTTATCTTTGGGTTTCCTATAAATATTACAGCGGAACGGGCGAGCGCACAGACGGCGAAATGGAGCCGGGCGATTTCATGCTGTATAAGGATTTCTACAGTGACGGCGAAATGTTCCGTGCGGTTACGTTCTATGCGCATCGGCCGAGCTTTAGCGGCGGATTAAAAGAAAAGGTACATTCTTTTCAGGATGAGAACGGATATTACCCGAACAAAGTATATTATTTTAAATACGAACCGCTGACCTGGCGCGTGCTTGACCCCGATGAGGGCTATGTGATGTGCGAAAACGTAATTGATTCGCAGGCATATCAGAATTTCGTTATTAAAAAAGACGGTAAGCTTTATAACAGCAAGGATTACACAAATTATGTCTCGGATTGGGAAACCTGCACACTGAGGCAGTGGCTAAACAAGACATTTTATAACACGGCATTCTCCCGTGAAGAGAAGATGCTGATAGGCACAACATACCTTGAAAATAACAGTACCGACGGCACTTGGCTCAGCACCGATACAGCCGATAAAATATTTGTTCTTTCTTATAATGACGCGGTGAACAGCGCATACGGCTTTGATTCATCAAACGAAGCATTTGATGAGGCAAGGAAGATAAAGGGCACAACTTATTCAAAATGTCAGGGTTTGTATATTGATGATGAGGGAGTTGCTTATTGGTGGCTTCGTTCGCCGGCTGACTCCGAGAGGGTTGACCTTGTCAGCTACTTCGGTTGGGCGAGCCCTGGCGCCGGTGTTTACGGCACGGGAATGGGCGTTGTTCCTGCTTTCAAATTCAATCCGAAGGCTGTTGATATTCAGCTGAACTTTGACCTTGACGGCGGCGAGTGGGCAGAGGGCTACACCGCGCCGACAAGCTATAAGTCAGATGCAAGCGTAATGCTCCCGACAGCGTCCGACCTTTCAAAACAGGGCTATACCTTTGGCGGATGGGAGCAGACATCGTTAACAAGCAAAACCGCTTCTTATAAAGCAAAGTGGAGTGTAAACAAATATACAATTACATTCGACTCAAACGGCGGCACCGCTGTTGACCCGATAGTCGCAGACTACGGCACAGCAATAACCGCACCGTCAGACCCGACAAGAACGGGCTACACCTTTGCAGGTTGGGATAAGCAAATACCCTCAACCATGCCTGCCGAGGATATGACGGTTACGGCAAAATGGGATGTAAAACAGTATACCATTATATTCAATTCAAACGGCGGCATCGCTGTTGACCCGATAGCCGCAGACTACGGCACGGCAATAACCGCACCGTCAAATCCGACAAGAACGGGCTACATTTTCGCAGGTTGGGATAAGCAAATACCCTCAACCATGCCCGACAGGAATGTGATGATAACGGCACAGTGGACCTTGTGCGACCACAGCGGCAACACAAATAAAACCACCTGCGAACATGAAACTGCTTGCTCTGTCTGCGGCGGTACAATTGCGGCAGAGCCGCATGCCTTTTCACAGCAGTGGAGCTATAACGCTTCGGAGCATTGGCATGAATGTCACGTTTGCGGCAGTCAGATTGATAAT
>OLWH01001102.1_pt1 | contig 11028 bp, 9 predicted proteins | sample 1673381 | NCBI WGS metagenome assembly OLWH01 (sample SAMEA103958110, study PRJEB25191) | human gut metagenome | reverse complement strand
GCCTTTGCTAATTTGCTCAAATGGTACTTGTGCAGGTTAAAACCGCAGCTTATCATGGCAATCTCCAAAATTGCCTTGTTTATGCCCCTTCTTCGGAACCGTTCGTATCCTCGGTTTGCCCTTATTTCACCATAAGTCCCTTCGGATTGTATGGAGCGGTTCATTCGGGGCAACGCACCATGAATACTGTTCAGGTTGTCGAGAACCTCCTTGTGAATGGACGTCAGTTCATAGTTCAGCCGAATGATCCGGTCAAATCTGCTTTTGTGACATTTAGATCGATGTGGGCAGCCGCTGCAATCCTCGCACTGGTGAAGCTCTACGGTTCTCCCATATAGGTTGCCCTTTACCGGTTCTGTCCGTAGGAAAAGAAATTCTTTGCCGTTTGGACAAACCAGTCGTCCGGCTTCATTTACTCGGAAATTCACAGCACGATATGGATCGTCACGATATTTCTTGTCCTTGGTTTCCTTTTCGTACATGGGGAACTTCATGTATCTTTCCATTCCATGCTCTTGGCAGTACAAAGTATTTTTCAGATCAATATGGGACACCACTTCATTGAAAGTATATACCGAATCATTTATTTCAATAATTCTTTCCATATCCACTGGTAATTTCAGTTGGATTGGTGTATAATTCATATATGTAGTTTTCATTTTGGGTGGTACTTTAATGATACTACAAAACGGCTGCAACCTCAACTGGCTGCAGCCGTTTCTTAATACTTTTTGTAGCCAGCGCCGGGTGGCACCGGCTACTGTGCTGATAGGGAGAGTTTTCTAACAGCCCCTGAAATCATTATTTTCCCAGGTGCCAGATGTCCCGGTCGTATTCCGCTATGGTGCGGTCGGAGGAGAACAGGCCTGCATTGGCGATGTTTATCAGGCACCGTCTGCGCCAATCCAGAGGGTTGGCGGTATAGTCTGCCAGTGCCTGTCCCTTGCGTACCACATAGGCACTGAAATCCGGCAGAGTCTGGAACCAGTCCTTGTTCTTCAGTTCCGTCTGCAGGCGGCTCAGCAGCTCAGAAGAGCCGGCGGCGGTCATTTCGGGGCCGGTGAGGAAGTCGATGGCCCGGCGCAGGTTGGGGTCGCCCTCGTACCATTCGGAGGCCTTGTAGTCCCCGGCGGCGTAGCGGCGGATCACCTGATTGGAGGTCTGACCGAAGATATAGATATTTTCGTTTCCGACCTGCTGGCTGATCTCCACATTGGCGCCGTCCATAGTACCTAAGGTAAGCGCACCATTGAGCATGAATTTCATGTTGCCGGTGCCGGAGGCCTCCTTGGAAGCAAGGCTGATCTGCTCGGACAGGTCACAGGCGGGAATCATCTTCTCGGCAGCGGTGACGTTGTAGTTTTCCACGAACACGATCTGGAGCCACGGGGATACCACAGGATCTGCGGCAATGACCTTGGACAGGGTCAGCAGTGCGTGGATGATGTCCTTGGCGATGATGTAGGCAGGGGCTGCCTTGGCACCGAAGATGGATACCAGGGGCACCGGGGGCAGGTGTCCGGCCTTGATCTCGAAGTACTGGTGGATGAGGTACAGCAGGTTCAGCTGCTGCCGCTTGTACTCATGCAGCCGCTTGGACTGGATGTCGAACATGGCGTCCGGGTTCACGGTGATGCCCTGCTCCTGCTTCAGCCACCGGCACAGCTCCCGCTTGTTCTCCTTTTTGATGGCGGCCAGCTGTTCCAGCACGGAGGTATCATTCTCATAGGCCAAAAGCTTTGTAAGCTGGGCTGCGTCCTTGTGGAAGCCGGTGCCGATGAGGTTCTCGATCTGGCCGGTCAGCAGGGGATTGCACTTCATGAGCCACCGGCGGAAGGTAATGCCGTTGGTCTTGTTGTTGAACTTCTCAGGATACAGCTTGTAGAAACCGTTCAGCTCGGAATCCATCAAAATCTGGGTGTGCAGGGCGGCGACACCGTTGGTGGAGTGGGTGAAGTGAATGTCCATGTGGGCCATGTGCACCTTGCCGTCCTTGTCGATGATGGCAAGACTCTTGTCCTTGGTGCGCTTTGCAACCACTGCGTCCAGCTTTTCGATAATGGGCATCAGCTGGGGTACAACGACTTCCAGATAGGTCCGGGGCCACTTTTCCAGCGCCTCCGCCAGAATGGTGTGATTGGTATAGGCGCAGGTTTTGGTGACGATTTCCACGGCTTCCTCAAAGGCGATGCCTTTTTCGCCCAGCAGGCGGATCAATTCGGGAATCACCATGCTGGGGTGGGTGTCGTTGATCTGGATGGCAGCGTAGTCTGCCAGGTTGTGATAGTCGCAGCCCCGGGCGGCGCACTCCGCCAGAATCAGCTGGGCACCGGCGGAGACCATCAGGTACTGCTGATAAATCCGCAGCTGACGGCCTGCCTCGTCGGAGTCATCGGGGTACAGGAACAGGGTCAGGTTTTTGTCGATGGCAGTCTTGTCGAAGGAAATGCCCTCCCGGACGATGCTTTCATCCACGGTGTCGATATCGAACAGGTTCAGGGTGTTGGTGCGGCCCTCATAGCCCGTCACCGCCAGCTTGTAAAGCCTTGCGGTGAATTTCTTCCCGCCCAGCTTGACAGGGTAGGTGATGTCTGTCTTTTCCGCCCAGCTGTTTTCTGTCAGCCAGGGGTCGGGCAGCTCCTTTTGCACGCCGCTGGACAGAGACTGGTGGAACAGGCCGAAATGATACCGCAGGCCAATACCGTCACCCGGCAGATTCAGGGTAGCCAGGGAATCCAGGAAGCAGGCCGCCAGACGGCCCAGACCGCCGTTGCCAAGAGAAGGCTCCGGTTCCACCTCTTCAATGTCGGAAAGCTTCTTTCCGGCGGACTGCAAAGCAGAGCGTACTTCGTCATACAGCCCCAGATTGATCAGGTTATTCGACAGCAGCTTACCGATGAGAAATTCCGCACTGATATAATATAGCTTCCGGCCCTGTACCGGGCGGATCTGCTGGGCGGCCTTCTCGTTTACCAGCTTCAGAAGGGAAAGGTACAGCTCGCTGTTGGTGCATTCACCAAGGGGTTTTCCTGTCAATGCGGTGAGCGTGTCTGTCATAGTCATGAAAGGGTTCCTCCTTTTTTATCTGTATACCCATACTATACCACGAATATTCTACAATATCTTGTACTTAACAATCAATTTGTGATACAATACTAGCATAGGAGCGTGATTCTATGTCAGATACAGCGTCATTGCAGGAGAATAAGCGCCACGGCGAAAAGTGGTTCCCCTTTGACATTTATCCCTGCACCATCCCAAAGGATTTCCCGCAGGTGGCTTTGCATTGGCAAAACAGCGTGGAACTGGTTTTTGTCAAGAAGGGAATGGGTACCGTTCAGGTAGGATTGGAGTCGATGACGGCCATGGCGGGGGATATCTTTGTGTTTGCCCCCGGTGTTCTTCATGGACTGGGGCAGATTCCCGGAGAGACTATGGAATATGAAAACATTATTTATGAGGTGGATCTGCTGGGCGGCTCCGGCGATTTGTGCTATCGGAGGTATCTGCTGCCTCTGCAAAGCGGACGGCTTTCTCTGCCGCACCGGCTGACCCAGGGCCACCCCTGCTATTGTGCGGTTTTGGAATGCCTGCGCCGGCTGGAAACGGTGAACCGGGACCGGGTACTGGGGTATGAGCTGCAAATCAAGGGATTGCTGCTGTGCCTGCTGTCGGTGCTGGTTGCTCAAAGCGATGGCCTGCCCCCCAGCGAAAATGCGGATACCCGACGTCTAAAAACGGTGCTGCAATATGTGACCGCCCATTTTGCAGACAATTTGCCCGTGGCGGAAGTTGCCGCTGTCTGCCAGTGCAGTCCCAGTCATTTTATGCGCTGGTTTAAGCAGATGACCGGGCAGCGCTTCACGGAGTACCTGAACATTTACCGTTTGAACGCTGCGGCAGAAGCACTGCGAACTACCGATGATACCGTGCTGACTGTGGCGGAACGGTGCGGATTTAAGAATCTGTCCTATTTCAACCGGGCGTTCAAGGCCAGCTTTGGGCTGACACCAAGAGAGTATCGGCTCAGGTAGAGATGATACACCACAATATGTTCATTCCTGGAGATTCCAGAGTGCTCAAGCAAATTAGATGGGGTCGGTTGGAGCATCTGGCAACAACAGAGGATGAAACAAAGATATCATAAGGCAGAATTATCATAATCGCATTACAAGTCTATACAGAAAAGTCCTTTTGCTTCCCGTTTGAAGTCAAGAAGGGCTTTTCTTGAAAATACCGGGGCGCACACAGTTTTCATTAATAGCTATTTTCAATTATCTACTGTTTTATTTTCAAACTGACTGTTATCCGATCATTATTGATAACTCTGCATCCCCCGCATTGATCTCTCAAATAAAGTATCTATGAATGACTTATCGTGCAATGTGCGGCTCTAAGGTGCTTTTCCTTATAAAGAAGCCCGCTGGTATTGAAGAACTTTTTCAGCGGAAGCCCGCTTTTTTGATACCACTGCCGGAGTTCTGCTTCGGTTGGGTTTTGCTCCTTGATGTGGCGGGTCACATATGGAATTCCTTTCGTGTCAAGCTATTTCTGGGCTTTCTGGCAAGTGGTGCATTTGGGGTAGCAAAGAAAGATCATGGTGGGAGTCCTCCTGTAGTTGGGTATTTGCGTGTTTCGCCGTTGGAAGTCTTATACGCCATTGCTGCATGGAAAACAATGGGGTTCGCAGCGATACTGCGTTTATCTACATCTCTGCCGTACCAAAACCGTTTCGCAAACCCGGTCGGCAATCAGCTCCCGGTCACGGGTGGGGTAGTATTCCAGCAGTGGCTTTACCATCTGCGCAAGCTGTTCTCGGGTAAAAGAAGGGATTTCCAGCGGCTTTCCGTATAGGTTTTCCATAGTGTGGACCTGCCGGTTAAAGGTGGCTTGAAAAGGCCGTGCTTTTGCCTGAGAAATCAAAGATTTGGGGACGATTTCAAAGGAACTGTACATCATATTGGAAAGCAGTCCTGCGCCCTGGTCGAAGATGGGGCAGTAGTCAAAGGTGCCATCCCTGGCGAGAACGGCAATATTGTTCAGGTGGCGGTCGTCATTGAGGACAAGACCATCGATTTCAAACAGCAGCGTCAGGTACTGGGGGAACAGGGAAAGTCCTGTGATGCTTGCCGTTTCCTCTGCCAGATAGGCCATTCGCTTTTTGTCACTGGTCAGCCGGTTCAGCGTTTCGGAGAGCGGCTTTCCTGTATATTGCTGGAATAGGTGTGCAAGGGTAATAATGGACTCGCCCGCTTTCAAGAAATTCGGACTGCTGCACCCGGTCCGCTCCCGGCCATGAACCAAAAGACGCTCCATACGGTAGCGTACAAAGGTGAAGGGGAAATCCGCTTCGGTATTGCTGTATTCCAGCAATTGGGAGGTAAACACCTCTGCCAGAGCTTCGTAGCCGAACTGGTCCAGCTTGTACCAGATGTTGCCGTCCTTCCATTTTTCCTGGTTGCCCTTGGAGGATGTTTCCGCGATTTTCTGATCAGATACCAATTGAACGGTCATTTCAATTCCTCCACGGTCAGCCACAGGTCATCTTCTGCCATGCGCCCCTGGGTTTTGCGGATAATTTCCAACGGCTCGTACCTGTCCACTCCAATTGCTTCCAGATACTCCTGTAGTCCGGCTCTGGTTTTCGGAATGCAGCGGTCCTCCAGAAAGTGCTGGTAATCCGCCCAACTGGGACTTGGGTTATTTCCAAAGGGAAGTTTCAGACAATCCGCAGCGAGATTTTCAACGCATACCTTTTTCTTGGTTTCGTCAGCGGCAATCCGGGCGCAGAGGGCATCCCCGGAATAGCAGGAGAGCAGTAACGTTTTGTGTTCAGCGTGGCGGCTGGCTTCCAGAAATTCCGCAAAGGACAACTTCTTGGTAATCGTGATGGAAGTACCATCAAAGCGAAGCTCCACCTGCCGCTGCTCCGGGGTCAGCCTCATTTCCTTTATCCAGGTGGAGGGAAGAGCGAGTTTATAGCTTGTGGCATTCTTGCCGGCTGTGCCGCCGGAGGTGCCAATGATCAGATTTGCGGTTCGTGTTTCCATGGGGTATCACCTCAAGAATAGTATATACTATTCGTTACGAATAATCAATATATTTCTTTTGCGTCATCCAAAAATAGGGAATTTGATTGCCGGATAAGTGCGGTTTATTGGACCTTTCCTTTTGTATCATAGAACCGCAAAGAAAATAGATGCATTTCTGGAATGGATACTCTCACATAGATTGCAGAGTAGTGAAATAGTCTCATTCCCTTATTTCTCGCCTGATTCCCTTAAATATTACCACAGAATAAGGGAATTGTATTCGAGATGTCAGGTAAACAGCAGCCTCAAATAGGCAAAAACGACGAATACGATCCAGACTCTATGATTATGATTACTTGTCTGATATAATGGTGCCAGGTTGAAACTTGGTTATAGAGCAAAGGAGCTGAGATGCAGATGGAATGGTCAGACGGAAAGAAACGCTGCTGCTGGGCAAACCCAAAAAATGAACGGTACATCCGTTACCATGATGAGGAATGGGGCGTTCCCGTTTATGATAATGGGAAGCTGTTTGAGATGCTGATTTTGGAATGCTTTCAGGCCGGGCTGTCCTGGGAATGTGTTCTGAATAAGCGGGAGGCGTTTCGGGAAGCCTTCGATGGCTTTGACCTGGATACGGTCTGTGCATACGGAGAGGACAAGCTGGAAGCCCTGGTTCATGACCCCGGAATCATCCGGAATCGCCTGAAAATACAGGCGGCCGTTACCAATGCCCGGGTGTTTCGTGAAATACAGGGGGAATATGGCAGCTTTTCCGGGTATCTCTGGCACTGGACTGCCGGAAAAGTGGTCTACGAAACCGGGCTGGCACATTCGGAGCTTTCAGACCGAATTTCAAAAGACCTGAAGAAACGGGGCATGAAATTCGTTGGGACGACGGTGATCTACGCATATTTGCAGGCAGTCGGCGTGATCTACTCTCACGATGGGGGCTGCTTTTTGGAACACAAGACGGTGGTATAGAGAGGCAGTAACAGAAGTCAATAAAGTTTGGCAGCAGGTGCGGACGCTTGCGCCGGCTGCCTTGAAACAAGAAAAGCGAAAGGAGCCGTCCTTATGATGAAAGTAGGCGTTATTTCAGATACCCACGGCATGCTCCGGCAGGAGGTCCTGGAAATTCTACGCAGCTGCGACTGCATCCTCCACGCCGGGGACATCAACAATCAGGGCATTTTGGAGGAACTGGGCCGAATTGCGCCGGTCTATGCGGTTCGGGGAAACAACGACAAGGAATGGGCCGAACACCTGACCCATGACTTGACGGTGCAGCTGGAGGGCCTAAAAATTTTCATGGTGCATAACAAAAAGGAAATCCAAAACTTGCCTCCGGATGCCGACATTGTTATTTTCGGCCACTCCCACAAGTATTTGGAACAGGTGACGGACGGCAAACTCTGGCTCAACCCTGGAAGCTGCGGCAAGCGGCGGTTTGGGCAGGAAATCAGTTTTGCGGTTTTGACGATTGACGGGGGAAATTATCAGGTGAAGAAGATCATTCTGCTACAGGCATAGGAGGTGAACAGGTTCTATAATAAGTATTTGTGTCAGGCGATGAGCCTTATCCATTTGTTGTGGAAAAGGATTGAGTATATCGATGAAATCCATCACGCCGATGCACTGTGTTCATCCCCGGATGAGCTCATACCCGGGCAATGAAGATGGGCCTGTTAGCGTAGCACTTGTAAAAATCGGAAGATACGCATTCCTATGCTACAAATAAGCCACTCTTTTCTCTTGTTTTCTTACAGTATACGCAGATTTTGGCAGAGAGAAAGAGCAGCGTGGGGTACAGAGAAAAACTGAGATCTGAGAGAATAGCAAGCACAGCTGATGTCCGTATACGCGGCGATTTTGGGATAATCACAAGCCCTTATGATATTGACGGTGAGCGGAAAATGCCGGTAAATATCGCGATCAAAACTGACAAGCTAAACACGGGATACGAATACCAAAAATGTGAATTGGATTGTGCTTTAAGAAAAGAGAGTTTCGCATCTCGGTGCGAAACTCTCTTGCTTCATGGCCGAAAAAGTTGTATAATAAAGTCAATATTTGCAGCCGGAGGTCGAACGGCAATGGCTATTTCATATAACAAGCTCTGGAAACTGCTCGTCGATAAAAAATGAGCAAGGCTGATCTGCGTAAAGCAGCAGGTATTGCACCTAATACCATGACCAGGCTGCGGCGGGACGAAGAAGTCACGCTGGCTGTGCTTAATAGGATCTGCGTTGTGTTAGATGTCAATATCGGAGATGTTATGGAGTTTGTGCCGGAGAACAAAGCTGGATAACGCATATCGACAAGTCAAGTGAAAATGCTCGGTACAGCAGTTACTGGAAAAATACTTTGATGGAATGGGAGACAATGATATGGCTTTTGAAGCAAAGGACTATGCTATCAGCGATATTCTAAATAAATCTGTATTTGACATTCCAAGGAACCAGCGTAGATACGTTTGGAAGAAACCACATTGGCAGGATCTTTACGAGGATATTGTTTTCTCAATTACCGAAACAAAGCCGCACTTTGTTGGAAGCATCGTGCTTGAAGGTGAAGGAAAAAAGAATGGCCTTTCATATTACACTATCATTGATGGACAGCAACGACTTACCACAATAACGATTGTTCTGCTGGCTATTATGAAGCATTTTCATGAGAATGATATGACAGATGACTTCCTTGGAACAATATCGTATCTACAATCCAAAAATAACAGTAACCAAGATATTACCATTCTCAATTCTGAGTACCATGTATCGCTTTCCTCGTTAATCCGCAATATGATTGCGCTCAAAGATAAGAGCCTTTCCATGGCATCTTTTGTTGAGGCAAATACACTATCTAAGACAAAAGACAAGTGTATTGGCGATGCTCTCAGATTTTTTTACTCAGCAATCAGAGATGACGTGCAGCAAGTTGATAACGTACAAAAGCGCCTGCGAGAAATTAGAAATGCAGTGCTAGACATGACGGCAGTTAAGATTGTATCTAGTTCTGAAGAAGACTCGTATACAATTTTTGAAATCCTTAATGCAAGGGGGCAGGAACTTGCGGCGCATGAATTGTTGAAAAACTACATTATGCGATATATTCAGCCCACTGAGCGCCGTGATGATGCTAAGATGATGTGGGAAGATATGGAACGGACAGTTGGTTCATCCATGGATAAGTTTATCAAACATTATGCTACTCATCGTTTCGGCGACACAAGAGATAAATACAATTCGCCATATCAGGCAATTCAGAAGGCAACCCATGGTCAAAATATAGGAGAGCTTTTTGATGATATCAAGTTAAAATCAGAGTACTATAGCAAGATTATCCATCCCGATAAGGGTGAAGATGGAAATTGTGACGAGATAGAGTATGCTATTTTCGACTTTTTCCGGACAAAGCGGTTTGAACAATTTAGACCAGTTTTGCTTAGCTTAATCCACCAAAGATCGCTTGGAAAACTGAGTTCCCAAAAGTATGAGCTCACGCTAAAATATATCTACAACTTTTTTGTTTGCTATACTATCATCGGTGAAGAAAAGTCGAATAAGCTGGAAGATGTTGTGTTCAAGTATGCTCGTATGTTGGAGGATTCCTATTCTGACGAATTACTGCAAGAATTTGCCAATAATTTGAAACGCAAGATTCCAAGCTACGAATGGTTTTTGAATGCGTTCAAAAATGTTGGCTGGTCAAATCACTACGACCTTTATAAGGGAGAGAAAAATAAAACTAGAGTACAGATTATTCTTGAGGTAATTGAGCTGTTTGTATCTCAGGCACATAATGCACATGATTTTACAGTAGAGCATATATTGCCCGATTCTGATGGAATTACAAATGCCCAAATTGGAAATCTAATTCCACTTGAAGATGCGTTGAATAGGAGCTGTGCAAACAAATCTTTAACAGATAAATGTGATTTTTATGAAAAGTCCAGTTTTACATCCGCAAGAGGCATTGTGACTCGCTTCAGGGAGAAACCATTTGATCCATCCAAACGAACAGAATACCTTGCAAAGCTAATGTATAACAACATCTTGGAATTAAACCAATTTGATTATTCTAAGGATTGATTTTTAAGAAGATCGTGTACCAACGATTATAGAACAATCAAGAGGCAATCAGAATTGTGTATGATAAAGATTGTGGTTTAGCTTATTGGAAATGGGTTCATAACAAAAGGAGTATCCACTATGTTACACCCCGGCCTGTACGAACAAGTCATCAACAATGCTCTGACGGGTGAGCTTGCGGAGATTCCGGAGGCTCGCAAGTCTGTTGCGCCCATTGACAAGGCGGAGGCCTCCAAGGTGCTGGCGCAGTATCTGGCGGATGTGGTTCAAAAGGGCTTGGATAACGTGCTGGACAACGGCGGGGATATTTCTGCCCAGATCGGCCTGACCAACCAGATCGTTGATCTCATTCAAAATACAACGAAAGAAGCTGACTTTGCCGCGCTGGGCGTTGACCGGCGGGCAGAGCAGCTTCTTGCGCTTTTACGGGAGACCGACCCGCGGTTAGCGGTGGGAAAAACAGCGGCGGACATAGAGCGCCCAGAGACATCCATCGCACAAAGCTCACTTTTCACCGGGGCTGTGCATGAGCCGCAGATGTTCACAGAGCTCAAAAAGGAGATCGTCTCTGCTGACAGAATTGACATGCTGGTGTCCTTCATCAAATGGAGCGGTCTGCGGCTCATCATGGACGAGCTGCGAGAGTTTACGCACAGCGGCGGCGAGCTCCGCATTATCACCACTTCCTACATGGGCGCAACAGATGTGAAGGCCATTGAGGAGCTTCGAAAGCTGCCCAATACGCACATCAAGGTCAGCTACAACACCAAGACGACCCGGCTCCACGCCAAGGCATATATCTTTTACCGCGAAACCGGCTTCACGACGGCTTATGTGGGCTCGTCCAACTTGTCCAATGCCGCATTGACCAGCGGCCTTGAATGGAACACAAAAGTAACGCGGCG
>OLWH01001095.1_pt1 | contig 11050 bp, 12 predicted proteins | sample 1673381 | NCBI WGS metagenome assembly OLWH01 (sample SAMEA103958110, study PRJEB25191) | human gut metagenome | reverse complement strand
CGAATGGTCGCCTGATGGTAAATGGTTCACTCTCGAATTTATAGGCAACCGCCACGATCCTTATTCGGATGTAGGCATTGTCAGCGCACAGGGAGGGGCAACTACTAATCTGACAAATAGTGGATATATCAGTGGTGCTCCGCGTTGGGTACTCGATGGGAATGCTATTCTTTTCCAAACCGAACGCTATGGTATGCGTGCGCACGCTTCCTGGGGATCGCAGCAAGATGTGATGTTGGTGTTTCTCAATCAGGATGCTTATGATCGTTACCGTTTGAGTAAGGAAGATTTCGAATTACTCAAAGAATTTGAAAAGGAACAGAAGAAGGCAAAGGAGAAAGCCGATGATAAGACGAAAGACGGAAAGAAGTCTAAGGCGGAAAAAGCAGATAAAGGAAATGCTGACAAGGGAAAGAGTAAAGTAGATAGCAGCAAAGATAGCGATCAGGAAGAGTCCGCCGAGGATAAGGCAGACCTGCTCCACAGCAAGGCGGTATTCCTCCTGCGACAGCTCTCCCCTGCACCAGCCGCGGCAATTGCCCATGTGGTAGTTAAGGCAGGGTCTGTCCTTCCCAATATCGCGCGGAAAATGCTTTGAGCAGGTTGACAGCCCCACCGCCTTTGAGGCAGCGTCGATTATGTCGCGCGTTACGCTTCTGCCGCCGAAGGGGCCAAAGTACGATGCTCCGTCCTTTTTAGCACTGCCAACTATCGTAAAGCGCGGATACGGCGCTTTTTTATCAAGCCTTATAAACGGATAGCCCTTATCATCCTTGAGCAGGATGTTATAGTGCGGCTGATGCTGCTTAATAAGTGAATTTTCAAGAATAAGCGACTCAAACTCGGAATTGACGACGATAACGTTAAAGTCGTTTACCTTCTGAACCATCGCCTCGACCTTTGGCAGGTGCGAGCCGCGAAAGTAGCTCGTAACACGGTTTTTGAGCTTTTTTGCCTTGCCTACATATATGACCTGCCCCGTCGCGTCAAGCATAATGTAAACGCCCGGGAGCATCGGCAGCTTATTTGCTTTTTCAAGTAGCTTCTCGCGCATCTGCCGCCTCACTGTCCTTACTTCCCGCAATGCACCAGACAGTTACGGAAACGATTACGATAACGCCGCCTATAAGCGCAAACAGGCCCGGCTTTTCGCCGTCGAATATCAGCACCCAAAGCGGATTCAAAAGCGGCTCTACGGCGCCGAGAAGGCTGCATGCAAGCGGCGGACAATACTCCGACGCTCTGCCATAGAGAATATACGGTATGCCAAGCTGCAAAACGCCGAGAATGACTATATACAAAACAGGGAGCGCGGATATCTCGGGCTTTGTAGTTATTATAAACGGCAGGCCGAATATAAAAGCAGTCGCCTGACCTATGAGCATTGCGGAAAAACGCTCCTCGGTATCTGCTTTGCCCATGGCTATGAACATTCCTCCGAGGCAGGCTCCGGCGAATATGGCAACGAAGTTTCCTATCAGATATCCGCCCTCGAGCTGATCGAGGAAGAACATCGCAATGCCTATGAACGTAAAAATGACCGCAATGAAATCGCGCTTTTTAAAGCGCTGGCCGAAAAACAGTGACGAGAAAATGACGATGAATATCGGGTCGGTAAATTGCAGGACTATCGCATTTGCAGCAGTGGTGAGCTTATTGGCTGCAACAAAGGCGATATAGACAAGCCCCAGCAGCAATCCGGCAACTATCGTACGGCGGTTTATGCTTATTCTGTAGCCTTTTATGCGTATGTATGCAAGCACTGTCAGGCCGGCAAAAAAGCTGCGCAGCGCCGATATCACAAACGAATTCCAGGGTATGAGCTTTATAAATATGCCGGCAATGCTCCAAAGTGCCGCGCACATTAGCATTTCAAGAATTGCTTTGTTTTCTTTTTTCATCTATTTCTCCGTATATAGCGAATAAGGGCGTGTTAAAAAACACGCCCTTAGCTTCGTTTTTTATATCACTCGGTAAAGTCGGATGCGATAAGCTCTGAAAGCGTATCGACAGCAGTTGCCTCGTCAGCACCGTCGGCAATGAGGTTGACAGCAGTGCCCTTAACGATGCCCAAAGAGAGAACGCCGAGCAGGCTCTTGGCATTGACACGTCTGTCTTCCTTCTCGATCCAGATGCTGCTTTTGAACTCGTTTGCTTTCTGAATAAAGAAAGTAGCAGGTCTTGCGTGCAGGCCCACCTGATTGTTAATAACTACTTCTTTGGTTACCATTCTCGCCACTCCTCTTGATCACAAAAGATTAATCCTACTTTAGCAAATTATTTAAAAAAGGTCAACAGATTTTGTTCATTTCGTAGATTTACACATTATTAATAAAATTTATCGATTGCTTTTATTTCAATTCGACTATTGTCACGCCGCTTTCGCCCTCTCCGAATCGACCTAATCTGTAGCTTTTCACGGCCTTATTGCGTTTGAGCATCTGCTGCACGGCGGCTCTTAGAGCGCCGGTGCCCTTGCCGTGGATGATCGTAACGGTCTTGAGCTTACCCATAACGGCACTGTCAATATACTGCTCGGCAGCATTCACAGCCTCAATGCTCTCCATTCCGCGAAGGTCGATCTCAGGACTTACTGCCGCGCGAGCCGCGGTGCTACCTGCAAGAGTTACGCTCTGCTTTTTCTGCTTTGCAGCATGACCCTCGATAAGGTACACATCGTCGGGCTTGAGCTTAACGTTCATGATTCCGGCACGCAGATTGAGCGAGCCGTCGGGATTAACATCAACAACCTCGGCTTTTACGCCCATGGATTTGATCTCGACCGTGTCGCCTGCCCTGACTTCGCGCGCCGATTTTTTATCCTCGGCAGGCTTCTCGGGCTGTTTTGCCTTGACCTTGCTCTGTGATTCGTTGAGCTTGCGTCTGAGTTCGCTGCGCGCACGGTTAACCTCCTGAGCCTGCTCATCCTCGTTCATTTTGCGGCGCATTTCGTCAAGCTCGGCAAAGGTATCTTCCGCGGTGCGGCGAGCATCGGATATTATGCGCTCTGCATCGCGGCGCGCCTTCTCGTCTGCCTTTTCAAGCCTTACGGAAAGCTCTGCGCGCAGGAATGCCGCTTTTTTCGCACTCTCCTCGGCCTCGCGCAGTTTTTTCGCCGTTTCGGATCTGTTGCGCTCCAAGAGCGCACGCGTCTGCTCAAGTTTTTCGATCGTCGCTTCAAAGCTTGCATTCTGAACTCCGATGCGAGCCTTAGCGTCGTCGATTATATCCTTGCTCAGTCCCAGACGCTCGGATATGGCAAACGCATTGGACTTGCCCGGAACGCCGACAAGCAGCCTGTAGGTCGGGCTGAGCGTTTCGACGTCAAATTCGCAGGAGGCGTTCTGAATGCCGTTTTCATTCGTTGCATAAACTTTAAGCTCGGCATAATGCGTCGTTGCGGCTACATCCGCGCCAAGTTTGCGCGCATGTTCAATAACTGCAATCGCAAGAGCAGCACCCTCGGTGGGGTCGGTTCCGGCACCTAGCTCGTCAAACAGAAGGAGCGAATCTGCGTCGCACTCACCCAAGATATGCACGATGTTTGTCATGTGTGCCGAGAAGGTTGAGAGATTCTGCTCTATCGACTGCTCATCGCCGATATCGGCAAGCACATGCCTGTAAACCGGCACTCCGCTGCCGTCATCTGCCGGTATATGCAGGCCGCACTGAGCCATGACGTTTAAAAGTCCGATGGTCTTAAGTGTGACGGTTTTGCCGCCGGTGTTCGGGCCTGTTATGATAAGCGTATCAAAGTCCTCGCCAAGCTCGAGGCTTATCGGCACCGCCTTATCCTTCGGCAGCAGCGGATGCCGCGCGCGGCGCAGGACAACGCCCTTCTCCCTCAGCTCCGGCTCAATACCGTTGAGTTTATATGAAAGCTTTGCACGCGCAAATATTCCGTCAAGCGTAATAAGATAGGAATAGTCCGACGCGATATCCTCGGCATGGGCGGCGCAGTCTGCCGAAAGCTCGGCAAGGATGCGCTCGATCTCGGCTTTTTCCTTAGCGGCAAGCTCACGAAGCTCGTTATTTGCCTTGACCGCCGCCATAGGTTCAATAAAAAGCGTAGCTCCGGAGGCCGATATATCGTGAACAAGGCCGGGTATGGCGCCCTTGCATTCTGCCTTTACGGGAACGACAAAGCGATCCGAGCGCATGGTTATGATAGGCTCCTGAAGCACCTTTGCGTATGACGGTGAGGATATTATTTTTTGCAGGCAGTCACGCACACGGGCGCTCGCGGCGCGGATCTTGCGGCGGATGTTTGCAAGCTCGCTCGACGCGCTGTCGGCAATCTCGTCCTCCCCTACTATTGAGCCTGTTATTTTCTCTTCAAGGAATCTGTTCGCGTGCAGCGCAGCAAAAAGATGGTCGATGCAGCTTTTGCCAAGCTTATCATCGGATGTGTAGCCCTTAACAAGGCGCGCGCACTGCAAAACGCGAGCAATGTTAAGAAGCTCTATCGTATTGAGGCTTCCGCCGAGGTCGGCACGACTCAGCGACGGGCGAATATCCTTGATGCCCGAAAGCGACGGACTGCCGCGCACGACCATCATTTCCTTGGCCGCGCTCGTTTCGGCAAGGCGGTTTTTCACCTCAAGCCTGTCCGCACTTGGGCGGAGCTTGAAGCATGCCTCTCTGCCGCCGTCTGTGACGGCCTCGGCGGCAAGCATTTCGAGCACCGTCGGCAGCTCAAGTATGTTAAGCGATTTTTCGTAGAAATCCATTATTTTATCTGTCTCCAGTAATCAAGTGTTGAAAACTTTCTTTCCGTCTGCGTCAAGAGATATGCCTCGGTCGCTTTTGATGCGCGCGAGAGCGCGTCATCGTCGATTTTAAACGAGAGCATTTTTCGCGCAGGCGCGTAAACTATATACCTAAGCGCCTGAAGCGACGACGGGCACAGCTCGTAATTTGCCTGTATCTGCGCATTGTTGCACTCGCGGCAGCAGATAACGCCGTTTCGCGGACTGAAGCGCGGAAGCTCCGGCTCGGACGAGCCGCACACGCAGCAGCTCATAAGGTTCGGCTCATAGCCGGCAAGCGACATAAGGCGCATCTCGAACGCGGTTTTTATATGCGTCTGCGAATACATGTCGTTTGACAGGGCAAACAGGCAGTTCAGTATAAGCTGCAAAAGCAACGGATCGGGGTTACCCTCGTCGGACAGCGCCTCGATGCACTCGGCAAAATAGCTTGCAAGCGAAAGTGCCGTTATATCACCGCGAAGTCCCTTGAATTCTTCGATCGTCGAGCCTTCGCTGACTGTCCAGAAGCCGTTGCGCTCGAGCATTGTAAGCTCGGAAAACACAAGAAACTGCGTAGCCGCGGCGATCTTGCTGCCCTTGCGCAGTGCGCCGCGCGCCTTGACGGTCATTTTGCCCATATCCTCCGTCAGAACAGTAAGTATCCTGTCGGCTTCCTTGTATCGAACCTCGCGCAGAACAAGGCCCCTTGTCGTTTTAAACATATGTACACTATCAGCTCTGCGGCGAAGGAGTCTCCTCCGCCGGCTTGTTACTTTTATTCTTCTCCGAAGCTCTGTACATTAGCCAGCTCATCGGATCGCCCGTATCGGCAAATATCTGCCAGAGAATTTCATCACTCATTCGGCTACCTCCGCTGAGCTTAGTATCAGTTAGCCAGCGGCGGCATATGCGTGGTAATTATTCCGTGAAGCCGAAGTTGCGAAGCTGCGCCGTGCTGTCACGCCAATTCTCCTTGACCTTCACCCAAGTCTGCAAAAACACCTTTGTTCCCATAAAGGCTTCGATGTCCGCTCGGGCAAGCTCGCCGATCTTCTTGAGCATCGCACCCTGCTTGCCGATGATGATCCCCTTATGGCTGGCTTTTTCGCAGTAGATGGTAACGTCAAGGTCGATTATGCCGTTATCCCTCTCTGAAAAGCGCGTTACCTCAACGGCCGTTCCGTGCGGTATCTCTTTATCGAGGCACAAAAGCAGCTTTTCGCGCACAAGCTCGGCGCATATCTGCTTTTCGGGCTGATCGCATATCATATCGTCCGGGAATAGCTGAGGCCCCTCCTGAGCGTATTTTTCAAGCTCTGCAAGAAGCTCGTCTATACCTTCACCGTTTTTGGCCGACATCGGGATTATCGCGTCAAAGTCATGTGCGGCGGAATACAGCGCCATGACCTCCAAAAGCTCGGTTTTTTCGACTGTGTCGATCTTATTTATAACAAGTATGGCCGGAACTCCGGTTTCCTTTATGCGAGCAATAAGCTCTTCCTCCTGCCTGCCGATATTCGCTATCGGCTCAACAAGGAGCATAACGGCGTCAACGTCGGCAACGCTCTCCTTTACGACATTGACCATATAATTGCCAAGGCGCGTTCTTGGCTTATGGAAGCCCGGAGTGTCGATTATAACAAACTGTGTGTCGCCGCGGTTGACAACGGCGCTGATGCGGTTGCGCGTGGTCTGCGGTTTATTTGAAACTATGGCAATTTTCTCGCCGACAAGCGCGTTCGTGAGCGTTGATTTGCCGACATTCGGACGGCCGCATATCGTTATCATTGCAGTTTTGCTTATCATATCATATGTCTCCCATTATTTCTTTTTCTCTCGTGCGCATCTGCTTTTTCATCTCGCCCTCATCGACGTGATCGTAACCGAGCAGATGCAGAACACTGTGTACCGTGAGGTAGCTGACCTCTCTGTCAAAGCCGTGACCGAACTCCTCGCCCTGCATGGCGCATTTTTCAAGCGATATCATCATGTCGCCGAGCATGACGGCTCCAGTATACGGATCCGTATCACAAAGGGCTGCGTCAAACTCGCCCGGTGTCAGCTCGTTGAGCGGAAAAGACAGGACATCCGTTGCAGCGTCAATGCCGCGAAAATCCCGATTTGTTTCACGGATGCCCTCGTTATCGGTGAGCATTACGCTTATAAGGCAGGGCCTGTCCACGCCTTCGGCATCCAGTGCCATAGCTGCGGCTTTTTTGATAAGCACTGCCGCATTATTATGTCCCATGCCGCTTTTTTCGCGGCTTACATATATCTCATGCTTTATCATTGCTTTTTCCTCCTATACGGACCGGACTTTGCGGCAGGCTCGGGCGGATTTTTCTTGTCATAGACCTCGTAAGCCTCGATTATCTTCTGAACGAGCTGGTGGCGCACAACGTCGGCGCCGGTGAGCTTGCAGATGGATATGTCCTCAATGCCGTCAAGAACCTTCATTGCTATCTTCAGGCCGCTGACCTTGTCCTCCGGCAAATCTATCTGTGTGATATCGCCGGTTATAACGACCTTTGAGCCGAAGCCTATTCGGGTAAGGAACATTTTCATCTGCTCGCGCGAGGTGTTCTGCGCCTCGTCGAGAATTATAAAGCTGTCGTCAAGCGTGCGGCCGCGCATGTAGGCAAGCGGCGCAACCTCAATGTTTCCGCGCTCAAGATACTTCTGATATGTGTCGGCTCCGAGCATGTCAAACAGCGCGTCATAAAGCGGCCTGAGATACGGATCGACCTTGCTTTGCAGATCGCCGGGAAGAAAACCGAGGCGCTCGCCGGCTTCGACGGCAGGACGCGTCAGGATTATGCGGTTTACCTCCTCGGCTCTGAACGCCGCGACCGCGGCAGCAACGGCAAGATAGGTCTTGCCCGTTCCGGCAGGGCCGATGCCTAGAGTTATTGTATTGTTTGCTATTGCGTCGCAATAGGTTTTCTGGCCGAGGGTTTTTGCCTTGACAGGCTTGCCCTTCGCCGTTATGCACACAACGTCGCTTGCAAGCTCGTTTATCTTTGATTCCCTTCCCTCGGCAACGAGCTTGAGGATATATCTCACGCTCTGCGCGTCGATATTCTCTCCGCGAGCGGCAAGCGTCAGCAGACCGTTTATCGCCTTCTCGGCGAGCATGACGCTCTCCTCCTCACCGCAGATATGGATCTTATTCTCGCGGTCAAGAACTTTAACGCCAAGCTCGGATTCAATTATGCTCAGGTTTCGGTCGAATGAGCCAAACACGCTTATTACATGCTCCATTCTTTCGACTTCTATCGTTCTTTCAATCATAGTCTGCCTCCTTGGCAATATTCTCTGTGCACTGAGCGCGCAGCGTGACCGTCATGACCTTATCGGTCTTGGACACGGAATACTCCGCAGACACAATCTGACCGTCGCCGATGCGGCGCTGAAGCTCATTTTTGAGGTTTTCCTTCATGCGCCCGACGGCCTCATCCTCATCAATAGGCAAAAGGCTCGTTTTATACTGCGTTGTGCGCTCGACAGCATATCCGACCGGCAAAACGAAAACATCGCCGAGGGATATGTACTTTAATTTATTTATTTTATCACAACTATCGCATTTATTTCTACTGTCAGAGAAAAAATTTATCCGCTTTTTCCCGATAACAAGCGAAAAGGCCGTGTTTCGGCTGCTCTTTTCGGTTTTTCGCTCTTCAAGCAGCGGCGTTTGGGCACTTATCTCATACCATGTGTCGGCAATCACCTGAGCCATTGAGTGGACATAGCGCTCATCCCCCGTTTCGCTGCTCATAAGTCCGCGCACCAGAACATCGCCCTTTGCCACCGCATTACCGACGATTGCTGCGCTCTCGCCTTCGAGGACGGACATTTTTCTGATCACACCGCTTCTTGACGCGATTATATCGCATGGCGATTTTTCGTTGACGATATCGGGCTTATCGATGCGCTCATGAACTATGATCTCAGCCTTTGACGAGCGAACGTTCAGGCTAAGCCACGCTATTTCCGGCATTTCGGACACTATGCGGCTGCGTATCTCATCGGACGACAGCGCCGGCCAATACGCACCGTAGTCAACGCCGCATTCTGCGAGCTTGCGCAAAATCTCTGCATCGCTGAGCTTATCGTTTCCGCTTATCTCGATCCTCCACAAAAACAGCGACGATACGGCGGCAAGCGAAACGCACAAAACGAAAGCGAGCAAAAACACGGCTCGTCTTTTTGCACCGAGCTTAAGCTTCCTGCCGCCGGTTTCGGAGATGAGCTTTACGTCAAGTCCGTTTTTGCCGCTCCGGGCAAGCAGGCTATCGGCATAGGATGCATGTACGCAAAAGGTGATCGAAAAATCCCGGCACGGGCTTGCGTTCCAAAACTCGATCCCGTTTTCGGCGCAGTAATTTAGTATGCGCTCGGGCTGCGCGCCGGAGACTTCAAGCTCAGCCACTCCGCGCGCAAGATCGTAAAGCTTTCTCATTTACTCAAACTCCAATGCAATAATTCTGCCGCATATGAACATATCGCTGCCGTTCATCGCTCCAAGGCGCAGAGCATCGCCGCGCACCGCGAGCTTTACGCTGCCGCAGTCGATCTCAATAAGACTATCATTATATGTGATAATTCCGCGGTGGTTTTCAATAAGCAGTCGGCTTCTTCCGCAGAGGCTGAGCTTAACGCTGCCGAGAGCATCGGCCGGGATATCAAGCTTATCGGCAAGAAGCTCGGCTCTGTCGCGTTTTGTTTTCATTTACGCTCACCTCCGCAGTCTAAACCTATGCCGCAAAGCATAGCTTAATACATGGACAAGGAGTTGATAGTATGAAAAAGGCTCTGTATATTTTTGCATCATTCGGCATATTCGCCGCGCTGCTCATTTTCCCGAAGGCCGCTGCCGAGGCAGTGAGAGCAGGGCTTATAATGTGCGCGCAGATGATCATGCCGTCGCTGTTTCCGTTTTTCATTGCGGCCAATCTTTTAAACGAGCTTGGCGCATCAAAGCTCACGGCAAACGCGCTTGCGCCGCTTGGAGCGCGGCTCGGCATGTCCGGCCACGGAGTTTCGGCGTTTATAATCGGCGTAACCGGCGGATATCCGCTGGGTGCTTCTTACATAGCGCAGCTGAGAGCACAGGGGCTTATAGGCCGCGACGATGCCTCAAGGCTCATTGTTTTCTGCAACAACTCCGGCCCTGCGTTTATTGTCGGTGCCGCCGGGGTCGGCGTTTTCGGCTCTGCTTCAGCAGGCTTTTTTCTGTATGCCGTGCATATTTTGGCAGCGCTCATTTTCGGCGTTATTATCTGCCCGAAGGCTCCGTGCGATATCTGCTATGACGAGGATATATTCTCCCCGGTGAGCTTCTCGGCGGCGTTCACGGCGTCGGTAAAACGTGCAGCCGATTCTATGATAGGTGTCTGCTCCTTTGTCGTTGCGTTTTCGGCGATAAACGGCGTTCTCGACGCTATGGATATAACTCGAAGCATTGCCGGTGAGCTTTCATATAGGCTAGGAGCCGAGCTTAGCTGGTGCACAGCGCTGCTTGCCGGCATCCTCGAGCTTGGAAACGGCATAGGCAGCATGGCAGGGCTTGCAATAAGCCCAATTAATCTCGCCCTTGCTGCTTTTATTCTATCCTGGGGCGGCCTCTCCGTTCATTTTCAGACCTTTTCCATGATAGCCGGAACGGACATAAAAACCGCCCGATACATGATCGGACGGTTTTTGACGGCGCTTATCGCAGCGGCACTTGCCTTGCTCGGAGCGGCAGCAATATTTTAAAACACAAGTATGCCGACTACGGCAGATGCCGCGATACAGAATATCGGGTGCAAATCCTTTGTTTTCTTGACAAGGTTTGTTAGAACCCATATCACGGCTGCAAGCGCAAGCCCCTTCCACGAAAACAGGTCGAGGATATTTCCGCTTGCCTTGAATGCATCCTCGCGAACGAACGCAAGCATGACGACGGAAAAGCCTGCGGCGGCAATAAGTCCTGCTGAGGCCGGGCGCAGCCCGTAAAATGCATGATCAACGAAGCGGTTTTCCCTGAATTTTTTCAGGCAGGACACAATGATGAGTATGATGATTATCTCCGGCGTCACAAGGCCGAGCGTTGCAACGATTGCTCCCGGCAAGCCGCCTGTTATATAGCCGACGTAGGTCGCCGTATTGACGCCTATCGGGCCGGGCGTTGACTCGGACACGGCTATCATATCGGCTATCTGCTGATAGGTAAACCAGCCCGTGCGGTCGGACATGTCATAGATAAACGGGAGCGTTGCCAGTCCGCCGCCGACGGCGAACAGGCCGGTTTTGAAAAA
>OLWH01001091.1_pt1 | contig 11075 bp, 8 predicted proteins | sample 1673381 | NCBI WGS metagenome assembly OLWH01 (sample SAMEA103958110, study PRJEB25191) | human gut metagenome | reverse complement strand
CCTTGCCCAGCCCCGACACGACTCCGCCTGTTACGAATACATACTTCATCATCATTTGCTCTCTCTCGTTAGAATTTATATATTATTCACTGCCTGTCAGACAGAAAACAGCATATCGTAGTAGCTGGGGTACGGCCAATATTCCGTCGCCGTAAGGGTCTCAAGCTTGTCGATAACGGTGCGCATATCCTCCATTCTGAGGAACACCTCATCGTGGTAATACTTCATAAGCTCGGCATTGCCGACGCTCGGCGCGGTCTCAAGCGCGGATTTGAGGGAAACCATCTTGTCAAGCAGGCTCTCGTTTAAGCTGCTGAGGGTTCCGATGAGCGCGCTTTCCACGCGGCAGGGCACCTCGGGCAGAGCCTTGCGCTTTTTGATAAGCGTTTCGCTCAGCGCGGCGGTGTACTCGGAAACGGCGTTGAGAATGCCGTGCTGCACCATGTCAACAAGCGTCTCGCCCTCGATGGCGATGACCTTGCAGTAGTGCTCCATATGTATCTCATTGCGCGCAATGATCTCGGCCTCGGTGTAAACGCCGTACTTGGTAAGCAGCTCGATATTCTTCGGCAGCATGTACTCGGGCAGCGCCGTGGACGAGTTCTTGAGGTTTTTAAGTCCGCGCTTTTCGGCCTCTGCGACCCACGACTCGTCATAGCCGTTGCCGCCGAAAAGGATGCGGCCGTGCTCTTTGAACGTGCGCTTAATAAGCTCGTGCAGAGCACTTGTGAAGTCGGATGCTTTTTCAAGCTCGTCGGCGAAAACGCACAGCGAGTCTGCGATGACCGTGTTCAGAACCGTCGTCGGGCCGGCTATGGACTGGCTCGAGCCGGGCATGCGGAACTCGAATTTGTTGCCGGTGAAGGCAACGGGCGAGGTACGGTTGCGGTCGGTCGTGTCGCGCGGAATGGGCGGCAGAACGTCAACGCCGATGCGCAGCGTGCTCTTGCTCTTTTCGGTGTAGCCCGTGTCGTTTACGATTGAATCGACTATGCTCTCAAGCTCCTCGCCGAGGAACACCGAGATTATCGCCGGAGGTGCTTCCTGCGCGCCGAGGCGGTGGTCATTGCCGGCAAAGGCTACAGAGCATCTCAAAAGCTCCTGATATTTATCAACGCCCCTCACGAATGCCGCAAGGAACAGCAAAAACTGTGCGTTCTGGCTTGGAGTCTTGCCTGGGGAGAACAGGTTTTTGCCCGTGTCCGTGCCAAGCGACCAGTTGTTGTGCTTGCCCGAGCCGTTTACGCCGGCAAATGGTTTTTCATGCAGCAGGCAGACAAGGCCGTGGCGGTCTGCGACCTTCTGCATGATCTCCATGCTGATCTGGTTCTGATCGTTTGCGGTGTTTGCGTCGGAATAAACAGGTGCCATCTCGTGCTGAGCCGGGGCGACCTCGTTATGCCGCGTTTTCGACAGAACGCCGAGCTTCCACAGCTCCTCATCGAGATCCTGCATGTATTCGGCAACACGCGGACGGATCGTTCCGAAATAGTGATCGTCAAGCTCCTGTCCCTTTGGCGGCTTTGAGCCGAACAGAGTTCTTCCGCAAAGGCGCAGATCCTCGCGCTCCAAAAACAGCTCTTTATCTATAAGGAAATATTCCTGCTCGGGTCCGACCTGAGCGATGACCTTCTGCGTTTCGGTATCGCCGAAAAGGCGCAGTATGCGCAGCGCCTGACGGCTTACCGCGTCGCACGAGCGCAGCAGCGGCGTTTTCTTATCCAGCGCCTCGCCGGAATACGAGCAGAACACGGTCGGTATGCACAGTGTTCCGTCCTTTATGAACGCAAACGCGGTGGGATCCCATGCGCTGTAGCCGCGAGCTTCAAAGGTCGCGCGCAGGCCGCCCGAGGGGAAGCTTGATGCATCGGGCTCGCCGCGGACAAGCTCCTTGCCGGAAAACTCCATCGTTATCGCACCGCCGCCGGCAGGCGAAATGAAGCTGTCGTGCTTTTCGGCGGTAATACCGGTCAGGGGCTGGAACCAGTGAGTGAAGTGAGTAGCGCCGTTTTCAAGCGCCCACTGCTTCATGCCCTCGGCAATGCCGTCGGCAACTTCAAGCGTAAGCGGCTTTCCGTCGGAAAGGCACTTTTTCCACTCCTGGAAGTACTTCTCCTTGACGTATTTGCGCATGGTGCGTTCGTTGAATACGCAGCTGCCGAACAGCTCAGGGATCTTTTTTACTTCTCTGCTCATGGTTTTATCCTCCTTTTATTTTCCGCTCGCGCCGTAGTTTTTAAGAACTCGTGCGGAGGGGTCGTCAACGTCACAGCCCGGCCACGTTTTGTTCGGCATCCAGAAGTCCTTGACCATCCGTGCCTGACCGGGATAGTACTTTTCGAATATATCTCTGTAGAGAAGGCTCTCTTTTGTAAAGGGAGCCGCAAAATCGTATTTTTTTATACCCTCGGCAAACTGATCGTCGCTGTAAACGCTCTCGGCATAGTCCTTGAGGTCATCGACCATTGAGTGGCCGACGGCATCGGAAAACGCCGCCTTCTGACGCCAGAGTATCTCATCGGGCAGAATGCCGTCCTTTTCAAACGCGCGGCGCAGAAGATATTTTCCCATGTCATAGGTGTTCATCTTCATTTTAGGGTCAACGCTCATGACATAGCGGACAAAATCAAGATCGCCGAACGGTACACGCGCTTCCAGAGAGTTTACGGAAATGCAGCGGTCAGCACGCAGAACGTCGTACATGTGCAGCTCGTCCACTCTCTTTTTAGCCTCGCGCTGGAACTCCTCCGGCGAGGGGGCAAAGTCGGTGTACTTATAGCCGAACAGCTCATCGGAAATCTCGCCCGTGAGCAGCACGCGCACATCGGTTTTCTCATGTATCGCCTTGCAGCAAAGGTACATGCCCATGCTCGCGCGGATGGTGGTTATATCATAGGTCCCCAGCATCGCTATGACTTCCTCGAGCGAGGAAATGACCTCGTCGCGCGTCATGGTGACCTCCATGTGCTCAGAGCCGATGAAATCGGCGACCTTGCGCGCATATTTAAGATCGATGGGGTCCTGATCCATGCCGATGGCAAAGGTGCGGATCTTTTTGCCCAAAAGCTTTGCCGATATTGCGCACACAAGGCTTGAATCAAGGCCGCCTGAAAGCAGGAAGCCGAGCGGAGCGTCAGCGTCAAGGCGTTTTTCAACGCCGGCAATGAGCTTTTCGCGGATCTTGCCGCAAACGGTGTCGATATCGTCGCTCGAATACTCCGACACGCTCGTCAGATCGGCGTAGCGGACAAACTTTCCGTCTGCATAGTAATGTCCGGGAGGGAACGGCATGATGTCGCCGCACAGGCCGACAAGGTTTTTTGCCTCGCTTGCAAATATCACGCTGCCGTCGGAATAATGTCCGTAATACAGCGGCCTTATGCCGATGGGGTCGCGCGCAGCGATAAGCTGCTTTGTCTGCCCGTCATAAATTATCATGGCAAACTCCGCGTCGAGCTTTTTGAACATCTCAAGGCCGTATTCGCGGTAAAGCGGCAGAATGATCTCGCAGTCGGACTCGCTTTTGAAGCTGTATTTTGCACTCAGCTCCTTGCGGAGCTGTCGGAAGCCGTACAGCTCGCCGTTGCAGACTACCGCGTCGCCGTCGAGGCAGAACGGCTGCATGCCGCTTTCGTCAAGTCCCATGATCGACAGGCGGTGAAATCCGAGTACCGCGCCGTCGAGCTCCAGCACCCGCGTTGCGTCCGGGCCGCGCGATACCGTGCGGTCAAAATACGCTCTGACCGACTGAGCAGCAAGCTTTTTGCTTGTGAAACCGATGATTGAACACATAAAAAATGCACCTCCGAATTTTTTGGGCAGCTATCCCTAAACTTTAGGACGAATAGCTGCAAATCCGCGGTGCCACCTAACTTACTGCCGAAGCAATCACTTTTGCGGGCTCAATCAAGCCCTCGTGCCTTAACGCCGCACTCCGCGTCTTTCCTACTTGGCATTCCGTTCAGATTGCTGCTGATAAAGTGTTATTCACTCATCCTCCGGTGTCGGGATCGCACTGTCCCCGACTCTCTGCGACCGAGCATACGAGCTACTTGTCTTCGTCATTGCATTTACCGTATTCAATTGACGTCGTATTCACTGCCCTATAAAAAACTAAATTCTGCCGCACGAGGAATGCGGCAGACTTCAGTTTTACAGATGAGAGAGCAAATGATTACAACAAATAAGGTTCAAGGATTTTGTCCTTGCTTCGACCTTATGGCGGTATATTAGCACAAGAAGTTTGATAAATAAAATACATATACCATTGCGGTTGCCATATCGAAAAAATATGGTATAATACCACGTGCAGAGAAAAGAGAGGTAACAAGATGGATCTTAGAACACTTAGATATTTCACCGTGGTTGCCGAGGAGCTGAACATAACGCACGCGGCCGAGCGCCTGTGCATGAGTCAGCCGCCGCTGAGCAACCAGATGAAAGCTCTTGAGGAGGAGCTTGGCACGAAGCTGTTCATCCGCGGCAAGAGACAATTGCAGCTGACCGACGCCGGACGGCTGCTGCTGCTGCGCGCAACACAGATACTGGACATGACTGAAAAGGCTCAGCACGAAGTCATGAGTCTTGAAGGCGGCATGAGCGGAACGATAAACCTTGGCATCGTCGAGGGACGTGCTCCGTTTCTCACGGCGCGCTGGATAGCCGGATTTAAGGAGGAGTTCCCCAATGTCAAATACAGCATGTGGAACGGCAGCAGCGACGATGTGCTCGACCGGCTGCGTCAGGGTCTTGTTGACCTTGCGGTGATAGCCGCACCTTACGACACGGAGCACCTTGAGGGCATCACCGTCGGGCGCGGCCCGTGGGTCGCGATAATGTCGCGCTCAAACGAGCTTGCCGGAGGCAGCGATACGATACCGCTCAAGAGTCTTGCCGGAAAGCCGCTTATAGTGCCCAGCCGCCCATCGCGCATCGACGCAATACGCGCATGGTTTGCCGAAGCAGACGCCGAGCCGAACATTATATGCACGCTGTCAAACTATCTTGACGCCGTGGCAATGTCGGAGCTTGATATCGGCATAACCATTTTTCCGCGCACTACATACACACCGAACGATCTGCTGGTAACGAAGATAATAACAGACCCGGCCAAACAGATAGAATACGTCCTCGTGCGCATGAAAAACCGCGAGCCGAGCGATCTTATGACTGAGTTTATCAACTATGTACGCGACACGGAGGACACCACCGCCGCCGATCCCGGCTTCAGCGAGATACTCAAAAACGAATACGTTCCGCCGGAGGACACACCGTATCTGTAAAAAAGAAGCTTGCGATGCAAGCTTCTTTTTTACAGGCAACTAATAGTGAATAATGAATGATGAATAATTATTGTGTGCGCTTCGCGCACGGATTTTAAAGGGCACTCAGCGCGCCCGTCTCACGCTGAGCGAGGCAATTACGGTTTTTTTCGCAGTTTCGATACCGGAAACCTGTAATAAACCACAACGCGCCCAGCTCACACAGAGCGAGGCATACACGGTTTTTTCCGCAGTTTCGATACCGGGAGCCTGTAATGAACCACAACACGTCAGACTAATACAGAGCGAGGCAACTCCGGTTTTCTACGCAGTATCGATACCGGACACCTGTAATAAACGTATAAGTACAGCCTTAATTCGCCTCTAAAAATTCGTGCAAATGTGTTAAAAGTGCAAAAAAGGTATTGACAACGGAAAAAGAGGGTTCTATAATTCGGCTCAAATAAGACAGCACCTGATAGAGGTTGCGGAAACGATGAGTACTCCACGGTATACGCCGGCAAGCGGCTGCGGAGGAAAGGCAATTCCGCCGAAGTACAGTTCGGTTGCCGCCGGGCTGAAGCTGGGACTTCGCTGAATAAGCGTTGGACTGTCACATTTATGTGGAGCGCTATCGAAGGCAATTTAATTTTGGAATTTCTTTTTTCTAAAGCCTGCGATACCACTTCGGGTCGCAGGCTTATTAATTTATCCAAAAGGAGTTCCAAGAAAATGAGAAGAACCAGAAACCTTATCGCGCTGCTTATGGCAGCGGTAATGTGCATTTGCCTGTTTGCAGGCTGCGGCAGCAGTGACAACGAAAACGGCAGCGAAGCCGCTGACCTTACGAAGGCAACAAGCCTTGCAGACCTCGCAGGCCGCAAGATAGCCGCCCAGGCCGGCACTTTCCACGCCGACGCACTCACTCAGATCGAGAACGTCCAGTCCTCGACCTATCCTGAGTTTGCAGACCTTCTGACCGCTCTTAAGTCCGGCGCCATCGACGGCTACGTCGCAGAAGAGCCGACGGCATTCTCCGTCTGCCAGTCCGACGACAGCCTGACCTACATTCCTCTGAAGAACAACGACACCGGCTTTACCGCGACAGCAGCAGACGTCGGCATCGCAGTCGGCCTCAAGAAGGGCTCGGAGCTGAGAGCTCAGATAAACGAAGTCCTCGCGACCATCACCGATGAGCAGCGCGCAGAGCTTATGGAGCAGATAGTCACCCTCGCATCCGGCGGCGAAGTAAGCGAATTTGCAATCAGCTGCCCCGCACCCGAAACCACCAACGGCGTTCTGAGAGTCGGCATGGAATGCGCATATGAGCCGTACAACTGGACCGACATGGACGGCACCAGCCTCGGCGCAGTTCCCATCTCCGGCGAAGGCAAGGAAGGCCTGTACGCAAACGGCTACGACGTCCAGATCGCACAGTACATTGCAAACAAGCTCGGCATGAAGCTCGAGATCTACTCCTTCGAGTGGGATTCCCTCATCCCGGCACTTGAGTCCGGCGCTATCGACGCGATCGCGGCAGGCATGAGCCCCACCGCAGAGCGCGCACAGCAGATCGACTTCTCCGACACCTACTACGAGTCCAACCTCGTCGTTATCATCCGCAAGTAAGCAAAACCGAAAGGCCGGTAAAATGCCATGAGCTTTTTAAACGATGTTGTAAATATAGTAATCAAATATTATCCCAATTTGCTTGACGGCGTGGGCAACACCATGCTGATCGCGCTCATCGGCACGGTTGCCGGTCTCGTGATCGGACTTCTCACCGGCGTTGTACGCACAGCTCCGCTCTCCAAAAACGCGGTGCTGCGCGTGCTGCACAAGATCCTCAACGCGGTTATCGCAGTGTACGTCGAGATATTCCGCGGCACGCCTATGATGGTGCAGGCAATGGTCATCTACTGGGGCTATGCCTTCGCCACCGGCGGCAGCACCCTGCCGCTTATCCCCTCGGGCATTCTGATCGTTTCGATAAACACCGGCGCATACATGGCCGAGATCGTCCGCGGCGGCATCATCTCCATTGACAAGGGGCAGTTTGAGGGCGCAATGAGCATCGGCATGACCCATTCGCAGACCATGCTCAAGGTCATCATCCCCCAGGTCATGCGCAATATCCTTCCCTCGGTCAGCAACGAGTTCGTCATTAACATTAAGGACACCTCGGTGCTCAACGTCATCGGCGTTACGGAGCTGTACTACTTTGCAGGCATCATAAAGCGCCAGAGCTTTGAGACCTTCCAGACCTATCTGGTCGTCTGCGTTATCTACTTCATCCTGACCTTCACGGTCACGCGCCTGCTGCGCTGGGTCGAGCGCAAGCTCGACGGCAATGACAGCTACGTCATATTCGGCTCGCAGAGCGACAGCGCGGCCGAGATCCGCATAAGCAGGGAGGCATAAGTTATGTCCGAAAAAGTAATAGAGCTTGTCCATCTTCAGAAGCAGTTCGGCGAAAACACCGTTCTGCGCGATATAAATCTGAGCGTTTCCAAGGGCGAGGTGCTCAGCATAATCGGCGCGTCCGGCTCGGGCAAGAGCACGATGCTCAGATGCATAAACCTGCTCGAGACCCCGACCTCAGGCCAGATCCTGTATCACGGTAAGGACATCACCGGACACGACATGAATCTTTCGCAGTACAGAGCAAAGGTCGGCATGGTGTTCCAGAGCTTTAACCTGTTCAGCAACATGACCGCGCTCAACAACTGCATCACCGGCCAGGTATCCGTCTTAAAGCGCAGCCGCGAGGAGGCCGAGGCCATCGCAATGAAGTATCTCGAGCGCGTCGGCATGGCCCCGTACATAAACGCACGCCCCTCGCAGCTCTCGGGCGGCCAGAAGCAGCGCGTTGCTATAGCTCGCGCACTGGCTATGGAGCCGGAAGCGCTGCTGTTTGACGAGCCGACGAGTGCACTCGACCCTCAGATGGTCGGCGAAGTGCTCGACGTTATGCGTTCGCTCGCCGAGGACGGTCTGACGATGATCGTCGTCACCCACGAGATGGCGTTCGCCCGAGACGTTTCCTCAAACGTCGTGTTCATGTCCGGCGGCGTTATCTGTGAGGAGGGCAAGCCCCACGATATATTTGAAAATCCACAGAACCCCAAGACCCGCGAATTCCTCACGCGTTTTTTAGATTCGCACCGGGGCAACTACTGATACGTTTATTGCGGTATCCCGGTTCGATACTGCCGACAAAACAACAACTGCCTCGCGCTACAATAGTGCGAGGCTTTTTTGACGCGCATTGGGGCACCTACGGATACGTTTATTGCTGTAGCCCGACCGGAAACTGCGGATAAAACAACAACTGCCTCGCATTACTGTAGTGCGCTGAAAAACAGAGCACAGTACCAATGTAGAGCGAGGCAGTCACGGTTTTCTCCGCACCTGCGAACCGGACAAGCGCAATAAGTGTATAGGTACAGCCTTAAATCGCCTCCAAAAAGGAATATTTGAGAGCCTGACAGAGGATGTTTTTGTCCAGGCAAGGCAAATGGAGCCAAGGCATACTTTGTGTATGTCTGGCTCCGTTTAACGCCGCATGGGCAAAAATAGACCTGTCAGGTAGCTGCCTTCATGGCAAGGAATGCGTTTATAAATCCATCAATGTCGCCGTCCATGACGTTTTGAATGTTGCCGTTTTCATAGCCGGTGCGGTGGTCCTTGGCGAGGGTGTAGGGCATGAAAACGTAGGAGCGGATCTGGCTGCCCCATTCGATCTTCTGCTGAACGCCCTTGATGTCGCTTATCTTCTCGAGGTGCTCGCGCTCTTTGATCTCGGCAAGACGTGCACGGAGCATGTTGCGGCAGTTTTCGAGGTTCTGGAAGTGGCTTCGCTCGACCTGGGAGGACACGACGATGCCGGTCGGGATATGGGTCAGGCGAACGGCGGATGAGGTTTTGTTGACCTTCTGGCCGCCTGCGCCGGAGGAACGGTAAACATCCATCTTAATGTCCTCGTCGCGCAGCTCGATCTCGTTATCGTCGCTGATCTCAGGCATGACCTCGACCGCGGAGAACGAGGTGTGGCGGCGGCCGGACGAGTCAAACGGCGAGATGCGCACAAGGCGGTGGATGCCGTGCTCGCTTTTCAGGAAGCCGTAAGCGTTTTCGCCCTCGATCATGATGGTCGCGCTCTTGATGCCGGCCTCGTCGCCGTCGAGATAGTCCATGAGCTTTACGGTGTATCCGTGGCGATCGGCCCACATGTTGTACATGCGGTAGAGCATCTGCGTCCAGTCCTGAGCCTCGGTGCCGCCTGCGCCTGCGTGGAATGTAAGTATGGCGTTATTGGCGTCGTACTCGCCCGTGAGCAGCGTGCCAAGGCGCGTTTCCTCAAGCTTCTTTTCAAACTCGGCATACTCGCTCTGCAGCTCGGGCAGCATCGAGTCGTCGTCCTCCTCGATGGCCATTTCGCACAGCGTCATCAGATCGTCCCAGCCAGAGCAGAGCTTTTCATAGTTTTCGACCTTGGCCTTGAGCTGCTTTAAGCGCTTCTGCACGCGCTGAGAATTTTCAACGTCATTCCAGAATCCGTCGCGCGCGCTCTGCCCCTCAAGCTCCTCGATCTCTTTCTCGGCTGCTTCAAGGTGCAGCGCATCACGCAGCGCGTCCAGCGTCGGCTTCAGGCCGTTGAGTTTTCCCTTATATTCTTCAAATTCTATCATCGTAATCATTCCTCAATAAAATTAGCTGTAATATTATACACTAAACTCTCTTCCTTGTAAATATTTTTAGAGGCGAATTAGGGCACCTACGGATACATATGTCTCCGGTAGCCCGGTTCGCCTCTAAAAAGAATTGACTTTAAAGGGGCGTTGTTCTATATTATATAATGATAAAGAATGTAGTTAAGGGACGAAAAAGAGAAAAAATTAATCAAACGGAGGACAAAATAATGGCTTTAACTGCCGAGCGCTATGCCGAGCTTACCGAGCTTTGCAGACGCTTCAGAATCGACGTTTTGACTGCAATACACGCAGCGCAATCCGGCCACCCCGGCGGCTCACTTTCCGTGTGCGAGATACTGACGTATCTTTATCAGGAGCATATGAATCTTGACGCATCCAAGCCCAACGATCCCGACCGCGACAGGCTCGTGCTCTCGAAGGGTCACGCAGCACCGATGCTTTACCGCAACCTCGCGGAAAAGGGCTTCTTCCCTGTTGAGGATATGATGACTCTGCGCCGCATGGGCGGTCTTGCAGGCCATCCGAACATGCACACCCCCGGTGTCGAGATCCCCGGAGGCCCGCTCGGTCAGGGTTTTCCTGCCGCACAGGGCATGGCAATGGCGCTCAAGCTCAACGGCTCTCCTGCCAAGGTCTATGCCGTTCTCGGCGACGGCGAGCTGGACGAGGGCGTTATCTGGGAAACCGCAATGAGCGCTCCAAAGTTTAAGCTTGATAACCTGATCGCAATAGTTGACTATAACAAGGTTCAGCTCGACGGCACGACCGACGAGGTCATGCCCCTGGGCGATCTTTCCGCAAAGTGGGAGGCTTTCGGCTGGACGGTGCTTGAGTGCGACGGTCACGACCTCGAGGCACTCGACTTCTGCATAAACGTTGCCGACGGCGCAGTCGGCGCCCCCACCGTCATCATTGCCAACACCGTTAAGGGCAAGGGCGTTTCCTTCATGGAGGGCAAAAGCGCATGGCACGGCAAGGCGATAGACGACGAAAGCTTCGCAAAAGCGATGGAAGAACTGGGAGGTGCGGTCAATGCCTAAGCAGATAAGAGAAGTTTACGGTTCGGTGCTTGCCGAGCTGGGCGATACGAACGAAAATA
>OLWH01001086.1_pt1 | contig 11095 bp, 10 predicted proteins | sample 1673381 | NCBI WGS metagenome assembly OLWH01 (sample SAMEA103958110, study PRJEB25191) | human gut metagenome | reverse complement strand
CGAGCCTGTCTCGCAGGCGACGATGCGCATCGTCAAGGTCTTCTGGGGTCTGGACGCCTCGCTGGCCTACGCGCGCCATTTCCCGGCCATCAACTGGCTGACGAGCTACTCTTTGTACCTTGACACGCTCAAGGGCTGGTGCGACGAGAATCTGGGCCGCGGGTTCATGCAGAACAGAGGCCGCGCCATGGCGCTGCTGCAAAAGGAAGCAGAGCTGCAGGAGATCGTCAAGCTGGTCGGTCAGGACGCACTGTCCCCGGCGGACAACCTGACGCTGGAATCCGCAAAGATGATCCGAGAGGACTTCTTGCAGCAGAACGCGTTCCTGGAGAACGACCAGTATTCGTCGTTTGACCGGCAGGCCCGTCTGCTGGACCTGATCCTCCGGTACAAGGATCTCTGCGACGCGGCCATCGAGCGCGGCGCGGATATCTGGAAGCTCTATGCCATCGCGGCCCGTGCCGCCATCGGCCGTGCGAAGACCGTTCCGGCGGACACGTATCAGGACGTTTACGCGAAGATCGTATCCGATATGGAGCAGCAGATCGAAGAAGTTGCAAAGGAGGCTGAGGCTGAATGATCCGCGAATACCGTACCATCCGTGAGGTCTCCGGGCCTCTGATGATCGTCAAAAACGTCGAGGGCGTCACCTACGACGAGCTGGCCGAGCTGGAGCTGCCGAACGGCGAGGTCCGGCACTGCAAGGTTCTGGAGTGCAGCGGCGATACCGCCGTCGTGCAGCTGTTTGAAAACTCCGCCGGCATCAACCTGAAGGACAGCAAGATCCGCTTCCTGGGCCACCCGCTGGAGCTGGCCGTGTCCGAGGATATGCTCGGCCGCGTCTTCGACGGCATGGGCCACCCGAAGGACGGCGGGCCGGAGGTTCTGGCCGCCGAGATGAAGGACATCAACGGCGCGCCCATCAACCCCGTCAGCCGTGTCTACCCCCGCAACTACATCCACACCGGCATTTCTTCGATTGACTGCCTGGCCACGCTGATCCGCGGCCAGAAGCTGCCGATCTTCTCCGGCTCCGGTCTTCCGCACGCGCAGCTTGCCGCGCAGATCGCGCGTCAGGCGAAGGTTCTGGGCGACGACGCATCGAACTTCGCTGTTGTCTTCGCGGCCATCGGCATCACGTTTGAGGAATCGGAATTCTTCATTCAGGAATTCCGCCGCACAGGCGCCATCGACCGCACCGTCGTCTTCTCGAACCTCGCAAATGACCCGGCGGTCGAGCGTATCGCAACGCCGCGTATGGCGCTGACTGCCGCCGAATATCTGGCATTCGAATGCGGGATGCACGTGCTGGTCATCATGACCGACATCACGAACTACGCCGAGGCGCTGCGTGAGGTCTCCGCCGCACGCAAGGAAGTCCCCGGCCGCCGCGGCTATCCCGGCTACCTCTATACCGACCTTGCGACGCTCTATGAACGCGCAGGCCGCCGGATCGGCAAGAAGGGCTCCATCACCCTCATCCCGATCCTGACCATGCCGGAGGACGACAAGACGCACCCCATCCCCGACCTGACCGGCTATATCACCGAGGGCCAGATCATCCTGAGCCGCGATCTATACCGCAAGGGCGTCATTCCTCCCGTGGACGTGCTGCCGAGCCTGTCCCGTCTGAAAGACAAGGGCATCGGCCCCGGCAAGACGCGTGAGGATCACGCGGGCACCATGAACCAGCTCTTTGCGGCGTATTCCGCCGGCAAGGACGCGAAGGAGCTTGCAACGATCCTTGGCGAAAGCGCCCTCTCCCCCACTGACCGGCTGTACGCGAAGTTTGCCGAGGAATTTGAGCAGCGCTACGTCAGTCAGGGCTACGAAGAAAACCGTTCCATTGAGGAAACGCTGAACATCGGCTGGGAGCTGCTGTCCATCCTGCCCGAAACGGAGCTCAAGCGCATCAAGCCGGAGTTCATCGAAAAATACCTGCCCAAAAAGCAGGCGTAAGGCGGTGTTCGCATGGCCAGTAAAACGATCAATCCGACCCGGATGGAGCTCACGCGGCTCAAGGGCCGGCTCCGCACCGCCGTGCGCGGCCACCGGCTGCTCAAGGACAAGCGCGACGAGCTGATGCGCCAGTTCTTCCTGATCGTGCGGGAAAACAAGGAGCTGCGCGCCAAGGTCGAGCAGGGCATTGCGGAGGCCAACCGCGCCATGACCGTTGCGTCGAGCGTGATGTCCCCCGAGATGCTGCAGCAGGCGCTGCTCTACCCCAAGCAGTCGGCGACGCTCGACATGACGTTCAAAAACATCATGTCGGTCTCCGTCCCGGTCTACGAGTTCCACACCAAAAACGAGGACGCCGCGTCCATTTACCCCTACGGCTTCGCGCAGACGTCCGGCGAGCTGGACGATGCGCTGGGCGCGCTGGCCTCCGTATTTCAGGATATGCTTGCGCTGGCGCAGGCCGAGAAGAAGACGCAGCTGCTCGCCTCCGAGATCGAGAAGACCCGCCGCCGCGTCAATGCGCTGGAATATGTCATGATCCCGGAAATGGAGAAAAACATCAAGTATATCTCCATGAAGCTCGAGGAAAACGACCGCGCTACCAAGGTCCGCCTGATGAAGGTCAAGGACATGGTGCTCAAGGACGCGCACGAATTCGAAGATTAAAACCGGAACGCCGTCCCCTGTCACAACGGGGGACGGCGTAAAATTTTGCTGAAAACGGACGGAACGCGCACGCACCGAAGGCTGTCTCACCGGACAGCCTTTTCTCTGCGGGCCAGATGGGCGTAGTAGAGCAGGCACAGCAGGACCTGCACGACGGTCGAGCAGGGCGTTGCGAGGCCGATGAAGAACAGGCGCACATTCAGCAGGCGGGACATGGCGAACGACACGGGGATGCGGACGCCGAACGCGCCCAGAATGCCCTGCGCCATGACAAAGACGGTCTTGCCGAGGCCGGAGAAATAGCCCACAAAGCAGAACAGGAACGAGGTCAGCAGACAGGCAATGGCGTAGGCTTTGAGATAAGTGACATTGTCCGATGAACAGGAGCTACTTTAATGGATGCTGCGGAAAAAGTCAAGCCCGCCCTGCCATTGGCAGGGCGGGCAGTTTCGTTTGGGGAAGGTAAATTACTTGGCTTCCTCGACAACATAAGCGGAGGGGGCAGCGGGAACGCCGCGCTTCCACTCGATCAGGTTCACAACATAGAACGTGATGACAGAAACAAGGCTGCCGAAGACGACCGGCATCATGAACCACAGCGTACCGCCGTTGGACAGAAGCTGCCAGACGACGAAGGCGATGGTGCCGGTGAAGATGGAGATCATGCCGGAGTTCTTCGTTGCTTTCGGAACGGCAAGGCCGAGGCCGTAGGCCGCAAACGGACCTGCGCAGCGGATGCCGAATGCGAAGGTGTTCATGGCGACGAGGGAAACGCCGAACATGGAGATACCCATGGCGACGAGCGCCGCGACGACGTTGCAGGCACGGGTATAGAAGATGGTCTGCTTGTCGTTCAGCTTCTTCTTTCCGCCGAAGCCGGGATAGATGTCGTTGATGATCATCGTGGACATGCACAGCAGGTTGGAGTCTGCCGAGGACATGGTCGCGCAGATGATAGCGGCGGAAATAAGACCAGTGACGATGCCGGGCGCATAAGTACCGGTGACAATCATCATGGCGTTGGAGCCGTTCTCGGCAAGGCCGGGCAGCTGATCCTTCAGCGCGAAAGCGGCAAGGCCGAGGAGGGTCGGGAAGACTGCCATAGCAGCCATGAGAATGGCGCAGAGGAAGGAGGCGCGAACCGCAGTCTTCTCGTCCTTGCAGGTCTCGAAGCGGGAAACCATCTCGGGGCCGCAGAGGAAGGTGCAGAAGTAGTTGAAGAAGTAGCCGATGATGGAGGCCCAGCCGATCTGGGTCATGTTCAGCTTTTCTCCGGGCAGAGCAGCGGAGATCGCAGCCCAGCCGCCGGCATGCTTCAGGACGATCGGCGTTGCAATGGCAAGACCGACGAGAATGATGCCGAACTGGATAAGGTCGGAAACCTGATCCGCGATCATGCCGCCGAAGGTCGTGTAGAAGATGGTGACGAAGCCGGCCAGCAGCAGGCAGACGTTCAGGGGGATCGTCGGGATCAGCGCGTTGATAACAGCGCCGGAAGCACCGATTTGAGAGGAGGTCAGGCAGAACAGCGACAGGACGCTGAGGACTGCCGTGAAGTTGCTGGAGAGTTTGCCGAAGCGGCGGCCGACGACCTCGGGGATCGTAACAGCCATGGTCTTGCGGATCTTGGGTGCAAAGTAGGCCAGCGGGATCATGGCCAGAGACGCGGCCAGGACGTACCAGATCGCGCTGACGCCCCATGCGCCGAACGCTTTCTGCGCGAGGCCGGTGGTGCTGCCGCCGCCGATGTTGTTGGCAGACAGCGAGAACGCGACCATGAACAGGCCCATTCTGCGGCCGGCAACGAGATAGTCCGCGCTGCCCTTGATGTTGATCTTGCCGACGACGTAGCCGATGATCATCATGCCGACCATGTACGCAAGGACAATAACCAATGCGCCAGTTTGGATTTCCATAGAGTTCCTCCTTGATTTCTCTTTCTTGAACGACTTATTCACAATTCGTTCATATTGCGTATTTTATCCGACGATGCCGCACTTTGTAAATTGACAATTCGCACAAGGAAAAACGCCTGTTTTCTGGCAATATAGACAAGGTACGAAAAATGCTCAAAAAGTTTTGATATCTTCTTGAATCTGGATATTTGGATTCTCCCGTGCTGCGTCGCGGAAGACGCCGAGCAGCTTTTCCGCATATGGCCCGAGCGCGTCATACAGGCAGCCGGTATGCTCCAACAGGAGCGTGCACGGCGGCAGTTCCGTCAGCACGTCGTACAGCGCGTCGAGATTGCGCCCGTAAAACGCGGGCAGCGCGAACACGCGCGCAAAGCAGTCGTGCGCGGCTGCGCGGGAGGTCAGCTCCCGGCAGTCGATGCGGTATGTCAGTTCCATATGACGGTGCCTCCGTCCACGGTCAGCTCCGTAAACGACGCGTAGTGGTCGGATGTGTAAAAGTACAGTCCGTCGTTCGAGAAGATCAGGCGCTCCGCCCCGCGGGAATCCGCGCCGAGCGTGTTGATATCGCATTCGGTATAGGTTCTTCCTGTTCCCTCCAGCAGAAGCCCCTCGCGGTTGCCGAAGCAGTCGCCGCCGATGGCGGCTCCGGCCTGATACGCTTCCACGCTGCCGCCCTCCCAGCCGAGCGCACGGGCTTCCTCCTTGGTCATGTAGTTGTCCGGCAGATGACCGTAGGTATCGAGATACAGAACGACGTGCTCCGCGTCGTAATAATACCCGTGCTCGCCGACCGTGTCGGCGGTCTGTGTGACCTCCGGGTCCTCGGCGGTCACAAACTGCTCGCCCGATTCGGGCGCTTCCGTCTCCTCGGACAGCGCAGCGTCCGCCAGCTCCTGCAGCGTCGTAACGCTGGATTCCACGATCTGCACCGTGTCGCGCACCGTGCAGCCGCCGGGCACCAGCAGCGTCAGCGCCAGAAGCAGCGCCAAAATCCGTTTTTTCATGGTCAGTCTCCTTTCAGCTCCCGCGCAATGGCCCGCATCAGCGCCTCCGGCAGCTTTTCCACGCGCCGGTCGTAGGTCACAAAGCCGTTGACCTCGTCCTCCACGTCGCTCAGCTGCGTGTACACATCGGCGGCAAGGCCGGACTTGCACGCGGGGACGATCTGCGTTTCATAGAGCGTTTTGACCGCCTCACCCAGCGCCTCAGGCGTCTGGTAGCCCTTATAGCCGAAGTTCTTCGCGTTCCAGGTGTGCCCCGCGACCGGCAGATTGTACCCGCCGAACTCCGACAGGACGACCGCGCGGCCCTTTTTGTCAGGCTTAAAGCGGTACGGCTTGAAGTACACGTGCAGGCTCTTCACGTCGCTCACGCCCTGATCATGCCAGCCGCTGGCGTGGTCGATCAGCCGCGTGGGGTCGAGCCTGCGGAGCAGGCGAACCGCATTTTTCGCGTCAAACTGCCCCCAGCCCTCGTTGAACGGCACCCACAGGACAATGCACGGGCAGTTCTGCAGCTGCGCGACCAGTTCCTCCAGCTCGCGGGTATAGCTGTCGCGCCCCTCCGCGTCCGTGCGGGCAAAAAGCCGGTAATGGCTGTCCTTGAGATGAACGCCGGTGATGAGCGGCGCGGAGATGGTCAGCAGATTGTACTGTCCGCCGCCGGAGGGCATATCCTGCCAGACCAGCATCCCCAGCCGGTCGCAGTGGTAATACCAGCGCATAGGCTCAATTTTGATGTGCTTGCGCAGCATATTGAAGCCCAGCCGCTTCATGAGCGTAATATCATAGATCAGCGCCTCGTCCGACGGCGCGGTGTATAATCCGTCCGGCCAGTAGCCCTGATCGAGCACGCCATGGTGGAAATACGGCTGCCCGTTTAAGAGCAGGCACGGATGGCCCGCCGCGTCCTTCCCGGTGCCGGCGGTGCGCATGGCGAAATAGCTTCTGACGGTATCGTCCCCCAGCGTGATGGTCACGTCGTAGAGATTCGGCGCCTCCGGCGACCACAGGTGCAGCTGCTCCGGCGGCAGAACGGCGCTGCCGTAGCCGTCCTCGTCCGTTTCGCTGCTGCCGACGGGCGTTCCCTGATAGGAAATTTCGATTCGAGCGCCCTTCGGCGCGGGCGCGGCGAGCCTCCAACGGACGCGTCCCTCCGGCAGCTCCGGCGTGAACAGGAGCGCCTGCACATAGTTCTCCGGCACGTGCTCGGCCCAGACGGTCTGCCAGATGCCGCTCTGCGGCGTGTACCAGATGCCGCCGCGCTTCGTCTTCTGCTTGCCACGCGAGAGGGGTACAGCGTCCGTATCGTCGCGCACGGCGACAGTCAGGATGTTTTCGCCATCCCGCAGAAGCTTTGTCATATCCAATGTAAAGGCCGTATAGCCGCCCGTGTGCGTCCCGGCAAGCAGGCCGTTGACGTACACCCATGCCCGCTGGTCAGCGGCTCCGATGTGCAGCAGCATCCGCCCGCCGTCCGGCTTTCCGAACGGCAGCGTCCGCCGGTACCAGAGCACCTGACCGGGCTTCAGAATTCGGCCCACCCCGGACAGCGGCGCTTCCGGCGAAAACGGCACGAGGATCTCCCCGTCCCACGCGCCGGGGCAGGCGTCGGAGGCCGTGATAGCATAGTCCCAGAGGCCGTTAAGATTGTAATAGCTTTCCCGCACGAGCTGCGGGCGGGGATATTCCTGCAAAACAGCGTTCTTGTCCAGCGCTTCGCCCCAAGGTGTCAGCATTTTGTCCCCTCCTTCTTTTTAAGCGCCAGCACCGGCGGCAGAATCAGCAGCAGCACAATGGCAGCGGCCAGAAAAATGGACGGCGTCGGCACGGTCTTGACCACGCCGAGCTCGACATACGTGCTGTCGGAATTGCGGATGACCGCCGCGCCGAGCGCCGGGCCGAGGATCATCGGCAGCAGCACGCCGAAGATCATGCGGATGCCCTGAAAATGCCCGACCTTTCCGGCAGGCGTATGGTCGCGGATGACGCCGGACAAAATCGCCGTGACCAGCATATAGCCGGACATCATAATGCAGCCCGTCAGAATCACGGCCAGCATCGAGCGCGCGAAGAACATCCCAAGCAGTCCTGCGAACATGACCCCCGCCGCCGGGAGCACGCACCGCAGCTCGCCGAGCCGGTCGATCACGCGGCCGGAGAGCACACTCACGACCGACGCGAAGATCAGCACAATGCCCAGCACAAGGGCATAGCCGTCAAAATGCAGATAGTTCTGCATATAGATGATGAGATACGGGAAAAAGACCTGCACGGCCACGGAAAACAGGCAGAACGCCGCGAAGGACAGATAGAGCGCCGGGTTTCCCCGCACGACCGACGGGCGAAGCCCGTAGACAAGGTTTTTTAGACCATCGTCCCGTCTCGGCTCCAGCTTCGGCTCCGGGATCAGGAAGATGGACACAACTCCCGTCAGAACAACGAGTCCGCCGAAGATCGCGAAGAATTTCTGCCACTGCCCGCGCTGTGTCATGCCGTCGAACAGGCCAAAAATGACGAGCATGGAAATGAGCGGCAGAATGGCCAGCACGGATTCTGCCTTGCCCCGCGCCGCGTTCGGCACGGTGTCGGTGATCCACGCGTTGAACGCCGCGTCGTTGGCCGTCGAGCCGAAAAACGTCATGACGCAGTCGAGCACGACGATCATCACCGCCGCGGCAGCCGCCGCAGAGGCCGCCGGGAACAGCTTCGCCGCGTTTTCGACTGTCACGAGGCCGAACGCCGCCGTAGAAAGGCCCCAGAGCAGATAGCCGCCGCAGATAAACAGCTTGCGCTTTCCCACGCGGTCAGACAGCGCGCCCATCAGCAGCGTCGTCAGCGTGGCGGCAGCCGCGCTCCAGCCGACCATGGCGGAGATATAGCCGGGGTCGGTGGAGATGGTGTTGTAGAGATAGACATTAAAATACATATTTTCGATCGTCCAGGCAAACTGGCCGACCATGCCGACAAGAATGAGCGTCAGCCAGACGCGCGGGGACAGCTTTTTCATATCCGGCATCCTCCCGTTATTCAGCTTCTGCGCTGCCGCAGTATTTCGTATAGAGCGCAATATGGTCCTCAATACAGAACTCGCCTGTCCACGCGTTCGCCGTCACGCAGATCACGCTTCTGCCGTCCGGCGTTTTTCCGGCGCTCGCGCAGCAGTTCATGGCCTCGGCGGTATAGCCCGTCTTGGCGGCTGTAATTTCCGCGCCGTTCAGGGCATATTCGTGGTGGACGCGGTAGAGGAATTTGTTCGTCATGGCAAGCCCGTCCGGGTGCTGCTCCGTTTCGCTGGCCCGGTAATTTTCCGCGCTCAGTATTTCGGTGCACGTCTCGTTTTCCAGCGCTGCCTGCAAGATCAGCGCGATCTCGCGCACCGTGGAATAGTGGTTCTCGTCGTGCAGACCGCTGGTGTTCATGAAATGCGTGTTGGTCAGGCCCAGCGCCGCGGCCTTTTCGTTCATCATAGCGACAAACGCTTCCTCGCTTCCGGCCACGGCCTGCGCCAGCGCCTCCGTCGCCTCCGCGCCGGAGGGCACGACTGCGCCGTACAGCAGATCGCGCATCGTGACCGTCTCGCCGTTCACATAGCCCGCCATCGACGCGCCCGCAAGATACAGCGGATCGATAATGTCCTGCGTCATGGTGAATGTCGCGTCGAGATCCGGCAGATTCTCCGCCGCCACCAGCAGCGTCATGACCTTCGTCATGGATGCGGGGTAAATTTTTTCGTCCATGCCCTTTTCGGCCAGCACCGTCCCGCTCTGCACGTCGACCAGCACGGCGGAAGACGAATACAGCTCCAGATCGAGCGTTCTGGTATTCTCCGACGCCTGCGCCAGCGTCAGGGCAGGCTGCTCCGGTTCGGGTTCTGGCTCAGGCTCAGGCTCCGGTTCGGGTTCGGGCAGCGGTTCCGGTTCAGGCTCCTGCACCGGCTCCTCCGGGACGGCGGCCTCCGGCTCAGAGGGCGTATCCGTCTCGCCGCTCGTGACCGGCGTATCGAGATAGGGCTTTACGATCTGCCGGTGCGCGTAATAGACTGCGCCGCCCAGCAGTGCCGCGCACACAAGAAGCGTCAGCGCGACGCGGAGCACCCGGCGGCGCTTTGCGCGCCTGCGGTCGCGCAGGCGTTCGAACGCGGGTGCGTTTTAAGGGTCAAACTGCTGTTGTGATTCATGGTTCATAGGAAGCTCTCCTGTCTGGAATTCGCGATATACCCTATTCTACCACATCTGCGCTCTGCCGGAAAGAGGCAATGTCATCAGCGCAAGCCCGTGTCCCGCCAATTTTATGTGCGTGCTGTCAAGGAAAAACACTTGACAGCCGGGATAAAATCTTGTATAGTATACCGGAACGATTGATCTGGGGGTCTTGCCATGCGGTCTGATGCGCTCACCATGACGCTGCTGTACGACTATTATGGCGAGCTGCTGACCGAAAAGCAGCGGGGCCTGTTCGATCTCTACTATAATCAGGACTATTCTCTCAGCGAGATCGCATCCGCTGCCGGGATCAGCCGACAGGGCGTCCACGATACGCTTGCCCGCGCCGAGGAGCTGCTGGAGGGCTATGAAGCTGCGCTCGGCTGCATCGCGCGCGACCGGCGGCTGGAATCCGCACTGGATACGATCACACAGAACGCGCAGGCGCTTGCTTCTGTTCCGGGGGCTGCGCCGCAGGCCGGCGCGATCCTGCGCGCCGTGCGGGAAATAAAGGAGTAACACATGGCATTTGAAGGCTTAACCGAAAAGCTCTCGAACGCGTTCAAAAAGCTGCGCGGCAAGGGCCGCCTGTCTGAGGCCGACGTCAAGGAATCCATGCGCGAGATCCGTCTGGCGCTGCTGGAGGCCGACGTCAACTACAAGGTCGTCAAGGACTTCATCAAAAAGACGACCGAGCGCTGCGTCGGCACGGACGTGCTCGAAAGCCTCACGCCCGCGCAGATGATCGTCAAGATCGTCAACGAAGAGCTGACCGCGCTCATGGGCAGCGAGAACCAGAAGATCAAGATCGCTTCCCAGCCGCCGACCGTCGTGATGCTGGTCGGCCTGCAGGGCGCAGGCAAAACGACCAACGGCGCAAAGCTCGCGGGCTTATTTAAAAAGCAGAACAAAAATCCTCTGCTCGCGGCCTGCGACATTTACCGTCCCGCCGCCATCAAGCAGCTGCAGGTCGTCGGCGGACAGCTCGGCATTCCCGTTTTTGAAATGGGCCAGACGAACCCGGTCGACATTGCAAAAGCCGCCGTCGCCCACGCCGTACGGCACGGCAACGACATAGTCTTCCTCGACACCGCAGGCCGTCTGCACGTCGACGAAGCGCTCATGGACGAGCTCAAGGCCGTCAAGGCCGCAGTCAATCCCGATGAAATTCTGCTCGTGGTCGATGCAATGACCGGTCAGGACGCTGTCAGCGCAGCCAAGACCTTCGACGAGTATCTGGACATCACCGGCGTCATGCTCTCCAAGCTCGACGGCGACGCAAGAGGCGGCGCGGCGCTTTCCATCAAGGCCGTGACCGGCAAGCCCATCAAATTCATCGGCACCGGCGAAA
>OLWH01001070.1_pt1 | contig 11266 bp, 10 predicted proteins | sample 1673381 | NCBI WGS metagenome assembly OLWH01 (sample SAMEA103958110, study PRJEB25191) | human gut metagenome | reverse complement strand
AATTTTCACATATATGTGAGGACGCGGGGAAAAAACGACAAAATCAACGCGATTTCCCCTGTTATTGACTATTGGCATGCCGCGTGATATAATACCGATAATAGAAATGGCGATTCTATATTTAGTATGAAGTGCGGATCAATAGCAGTGTGAATTACATAAGGGCCAGGAAGGAGCCGCCGATAGTGGAAAGCATGGGTGTAAAAAATAAGCCGGCAAGGACGACGGGAGCAAGCGGATGGCTAAACAGGCCCAAGACACGCAGGAGCATTAAAATTGCGCTGTTTTTGGCGCCTATTCTTGTATTTGCCGTACTGTTCGTCTATTATCCCTTTGTAAAGACCATAATAAACAGCTTCAGCATAGTCAACCAGAAGGGAAACGTCACGGGCTTTGCAGGGCTGGCTAACTATAAATACGTATTCGGGCGCAACGATTTCAAAAAGTCCATATTGAATTCCCTCATCATAACGGGCATAAACGTCCCCATAACGCTGGTAGTGACCATACTGCTTGCGCTGATAGCCAACAAAAAGCGCAGGCTGAGCCCGCTCTATGAGACGCTTTTCACCATGCCCATGGCGGTATCCATGTCCGCGGCATGTATGGTGTTTAAGTCCATGTTCAGCCCTACCTTGGGAATAATCAACGCCATGCTCGGCACACAGCTCGGCTGGTTCGAAAGCCGCGCCACCGCCCTTTATACCATAATCATACTTACGGTATGGATGGGCATAGGCTTTGACTTCCTTCTTTTCCTCTCTGCCCTGCGGGGCATACCCTCGCATATAATGGAGGCCGCAAGGCTGGATGGGGCGGGCCTCTTCACAAGGATATTCAAGATACAGCTCCCGCTCATATCCCCCACCATACTCTATGTAATGTGTACCAATCTGGTGCTGGCCATGATGTGCTCGGCGCCCATGATAATCATAACACAGGGAGGCCCGTCCAGAAGCACCACCTCGCTTATGTACCTCATGTTCGCCTCGGGCTACGGCAGCTCAAATTACAGCCTCGCTGCGGTGGTGAGCATAGTGACCTTCCTGCTTACCTTCGGGTTTACCGTGGTTGCGTTCATGTTTGAGAGAAAGAAGGTGCATTATCAATAATGAATAAAGTAAAAACAAAGATTGGCGATGCACTGGTTCAGGTAATTGCCGTAATGATCGGCTTGATACTGATATTTCCAATAGTATACTGCGTATGCAGCGCATTCAAGACCCCTGGCGAATTTGCTCTGTCAAAGCTTCTGCCTGAAAGCTTTACCTATCTTGCGAACTTTAAAAACGCGCTGCATCAGGCGCCATTGATGCGCTATATGCTGAACTCCGTAATAGTGTCCCTGCTGGGCACTGTGATGAGGCTGGTATTCTCCATACTTGCGGCATATGCATTCACCAATTACGAATTCAAATTTAAGAATGCCTGCTTCTTTTTGATACTGGCGACTATGATGATGCCGGGCGATATACTGCTGGTGACCAATTACGCCACGGTGTCAAAGCTGGGACTGCTCAACAGCTATCTCGGAATGTGCATAACCTCCTTCGTATCCGCCAGCCAAATGTTCATGCTGCGGCAGAGGTTTATGTCGGTGCCGCGCGATATGCGCGATGCGGCTATGCTGGATGGCTGCGGCGATCTGCGCTATATAGCTACGGTACTGCTGCCCATATGCAAGCCCGTAATAACCACGCTTTTTATACAGAGCTTTATCACGCTGTGGAATTCCTACCTGTGGCCTCTGATCGTTACGGCCAGCAGCCCCGAGATGCGTACCATTATGGTAGGCATAACCAAGCTGAATTCATGGGAGGATACCAACTATGAGCTGGTGCTGGCAGGCACCACCATATCGCTCATACCCTCCTTCCTGCTGTTCATCTTGATGCGGCGCAATATGCGAAAGGGCGGCGTGGACGGCGCAATGGTAGGATAAATAAAACCGCTTTGTCTGTGCGCCTGCTGCTCCGCTGTGGCCGGCGCATTTTAGGCAAATAAATTAAAAAGGAGAAAAACATGAAAAAGTTCCTTCGTACTCTTTTTGTAATGGCAATGGCACTTCTCATGGTGGCCATGACCGCCTGTGCCAAAAACGCGCCCGCAGAGGAGGCTGCGCCCGCAGAGGAAGCAAATCAGGGCGAGACGCCGGCCGAGGAGACTGCCGGCACTGAATCTTTACTGGGAACCGAGCCTGTGACCATCACCTTCTGGCACAGCGCTTCCGATGAAGCCGGCGTGCTGATGGACAAGTACGTTTCTGACTTCAATGCAAACAACGAGTACGGCATCACCGTAAACGCCATCTATCAGGGTCAGTATTCTGACGCTACCACCATGCTCAAGACCATACTTTCCGCAGAAAACTACAAGGAACTGCCGGATGTTATGCAGCTTGACGCTACAGGAAAGGTGACCTACTTCGATTCCGGCAAGGCTTTTACCATTGACGATGCCATAAAGGCCTATGCCGACGATAGCTTCCTTGACAGCTATCTGAACGTTGCCCTGAGCAACTGGCAGTATTCCGGCATACAGCTGGGTCTGCCCTTCGCTACCTCTACCACCGTCACTTATTACAACAAGGATCTGCTGGCCAAGGCCGGCTGGGATCATGCTCCCGCCACCTTTTCGGAAGTAATAGCCCTTCAGAACGATATGAAGGCTGCCGGTCTGTCCCAGGTTGCCCTTCAGAGCGTTCCCAATACTCCCACCCTTGCATACTGGATCGGCCAGCTCAACAGCTATGTCGTAAATAACGACAACGGCAGCGAAGCCGCCGCAAGCGAGCTTGCATGTATAGACAACGGTGCGCTGGCAACCTTCCTTACCGAATGGAAAGCCATGTACGATGCAGGCGCACTGAAGAACGAGCAGAGCTCCACCGATGCCTTCGTAGCAGGCGATGTAGCTCTTATGACCAGTTCTTCTTCCGCTATTTCCAGCATTACCGAGAAGGTGAACGGCGCGTTCGAAGTCGGCGTATCCAACTACATTAAGGTAAACGATGCTGCCGCCGATGGCGCTACCGTGTCCGGCTCCTGTCTGGTAATGTTTGACAGCGGCGAAGCCCTCCGCAAGGAAGCTTCCTGGTATTTCCTGCAGTATTTGACCTCTGCCGACGTACAGGCTGACTTTGCCGCCGGCACCGGCTACATCCCCTGCAACGCAGCCGCCCTGGAGACTGACGCTTATAAGGCAGCCGTAGAAGCTACACCTGCCTATAAGACTGTTTACGATCAGCTCACAAACACCCCCGCATCCATGCGTAGCGTCACCGTGGGCCCCTCCAAGGACTTCTACTATGCTATAATGCAGTGTGTCTCCGATATGCTCGAGCAGGGTCAGACCGTGGACGAGACTGTGGAGATCATGAGCGACGAACTGAGCAATCTGCTCAACGAGTACATTCGCAACAACCAGTAATAGCGGTTATATCAGCACCCAAACGGGAGCCTGCTGCTGAGCGGCGGGCTCCCTCATTAAGGACATAAGTTTGACGAAGCAAGCATAAGGGACAGAGAGAGCAGGGAAAGGAAGCACCCATATGGAAATATCCACATCTACGAATATTTGTGCCTTTCAGCCCGGACGTGAGCGCAATCCGTTTGATTTCTGCATAGCGGAGTGTGCCAAAGGCGGCTATAAGGTGCTGGATATAAATTTCTGCGAGGCCATGAACCCCCATTCCCGCATGAGGGACGATGATTGGGAGGATTATGTAAAGGACATAGCCGAGCTGGGCAAAAAGTGGGACGTGGTTTTCCGCCAGTCACATTTGCCGTATTACGATATATTCGCCGACAATGACGAAGAAAAAGTAAAGATCATGGAGGAGCTGATACGCCGTTCCATTATAGCCTCTGCGGAGCTGGGCGTGGAATGGACCGTTACACACCCCGGAACGGTTTACTCTGCTGGCCCTGATATGAACATTTCGCTGGAGCATAATTTGGAGTATTATTCCAAACACATAAGGACGGCAAGGGAATGCGGCATCGGCATTGCGCTGGAGAACGACTTTGAGTACCGCTCCGCCCCTTACCAGAGGATATTCTGCGCCAACGTGCATGAGCTGGTGGAGCTGGTGGATTCCTTCAACGATCCGAAGCATGTAGGCGTATGCTACGACTTTGGCCACGGTAATCTGGGCGGGCCATTCCACAGGCAGAATCTCAATATAATAGGTTCCCGCCTGCACGCCATACACGTTCAGGACAACCATGGCATGAGCGATGAGCATCTCCTGCCCTTCCACGGCAACATCAACTGGCAGGAGGCCATGGAGGGCCTTGCCGATATAGACTATGATGGCGATCTGACATATGAGATACAGGAGTTTGGACGCTATTTCCCCAATGACCAGAAGCATCTGGTGGTGGAGTATTCGCTTAAGGTCGGCAAGGTGCTTGTAGATATGTTTGAAAAAGCAAAAGCCGGGAAGGGCAAATAATGAACGATAAAAAATCCCCGCATTACGGGGATTTTGTTATTTGTCCGTTTTCTTTTTCTTGGGTATTTCCATGCCGGAAAGCTCCTGATACGCTTCAAACTGCTCGTCAGTCAGGGGCGGCGTGGGCATCATACCTGTAGTATCGGTAAATGAGGAAGTGGTTGAGATGTCCGGATAGTCATTCCATTTGCCGGTTTTAGCTTTTTTCATGACTTAAACTCCTTTTTGCTTTAGTATGGCGGGATAGAAGGCGATTTATGCGGCGAAGATACCCGCTTTTTATTTTGCTGTTGACAGAAGCGTATATTGTGTATATACTGTATATATAATTTTATATACAGTTGAAGGGAGGAAGCCTTGGATATACTGATAAGCAACTCCTGCGGCAGCCCGATATATCAGCAGATATACGATCAAGTAAAGAACGCCATACTTTCGGGAGAACTCCGCGAGGGGGATATGCTGCCCAGCATACGAGCCCTTGCCAAGGATCTGCGCATAAGCGTGATAACTACTAAGCGGGCGTATGAGGAGCTGGAGCGAGGCGGATACATATACACAGCCGCCGGCAAGGGCTGTTTTGTGTCGCAAAAGAGCTCCGGCATGGTATACGAGGAGCACTTGAAAAAAATTGAGGAGCATATGGGCGAAATAGCTTGTCTTGCCGGAGCCAGCGGTATAACCGAGGGGCAGCTGATCGAAATGTACAGGGTACTTCAGGAGGAAAACAGATGAAAAACGCTATAGACATTAAAGGCGTATCAAAGACATACCGTGACTTTACGCTGGATAGCCTTACCCTCAGTCTGCCCGAAGGCAGCATAATGGGCCTCATAGGCGAAAACGGCGCAGGCAAGTCTACCACCATAAAGCTCATAATGAACGCCATACTGCCCGATTCCGGCAGCATAGAGGTACTGGGTATGGACAATAAAAGCCCCGAGTTTGCCGAGGCCAAGGAGGACATAGGCGTGGTGCTGGACGAGGCGTATTTCCCGGTAAGCCTGAACTGTAAAAACGTAAATACCATTATGAGGCTCACTTATAAAAAATGGGATTCGGATAAGTACTTCGGCTACATAAAGGAATTCGGGCTGCCGGAAAAGAAGGCCTTCAAGGACTTTTCGCGAGGTATGAAGATGAAGCTGGCCATAGCCGTGGCACTGTCCCACGACCCGAGGCTGCTGGTGCTGGACGAGGCAACGGGAGGGCTGGACCCAATAGTGCGGGATGAGATACTCGACATATTCAACGATTTTACCCGGGATGAGAGCCACAGCGTACTCATATCTTCCCACATAGTAAGCGATTTGGAGAAGATATGTGACTATATAGCCTTTCTACACCGGGGCAGGCTTGTGTTTGCCGAGGAAAAGGATATGCTCTATGAAAACTATGCGCTCGTCAATATGACCCGGGCGCAGCTTGCGGCCATGCCGAAGGGCAGCGTGCTGGGCAGCAGGGAGAACAGCTATGGGGCTGAGGTGCTTATGCTGAGGAGCGACATTCCTGCGGGTATGGTGCCGGAGCGCATAACAATAGAGGATATAATGCTTTATATGGCGAGGGAGGAGAGATAGCATGCGCGGACTTATAATGAAGGATATGCTCACAATAGCGAAGCAGGCCAAGGCATTCCTTATACTTATACTGTTTTTTGCCGTCATTCCCAGTTTTTCGGGGAGCAGCTTCGCCATGCTGTATGCGGCCATGATGCCTATAAGCGCGTTGGCATACGATGAAAACTGCAAGTGGGATCAGCTTGCAGCCATGATGCCGTACAGCGTCAGGGACATAGTATTGAGCAAGTACCTGCTCGGCTATATCTGCCTGCTGGTGACGGGAGCGCTGTCCATAGCTTCGCTGTATGTTACTGCCGCCGTAAAGGGGGTGCCCGCGGCAGGTGAGGATATTGCAGGGGTCATAGTAATGGCCTGCTTTGCGCTGATATTTTTAGCGGTGAACCTGCCCTGCATGTTCCGTCTGGGCGTTGAAAAGGGAAGGCTGCTGTTTATGGCAATGATAGGCGTAATAGTATTTTTTACCATGGGCTTTGGCGATAAAATAGCCGATGGCATAAACAAAGCGAGTGCAGGCGGCAACCTTGCCCCCGGCGCGGTGGCGATAGCCGCTTTGGCGCTGGCGGCGAATATGGCCTCCGTAGCGCTGTCCGAGAGGGCGTATAAAAGGAAAATGAGATAGCGGCTCGATATAGCAAAATATCAAAAAAGCGGCGTTAAGCCGCTTTTTTGATATTATCCCAGGCCGGTGGGCCTATTCCGCACTTTTTAAAGATTCTATCATATCTATACCCTTCATCTTTACGTGGGCCATCACGTTTACTATAGCGGAGAATATCACTGTAAGCGCCGCCGAGAAGGCATAGCTCATAGCGGTGGTGCTGCGCCCGAACATCATAAGGTCTATCTCCACGGAGCGTATCAGCCATGCGTGCAGGTACTTGCCGAATACGCAGCCCAGCGCTATGCCTGCCGCCGTGAGTATTATGTTTTCCCTGCAAAGGTAGGTGGTAACCTCTATGTCGTAGAAGCCCAGCACCTTTATGGTTGCAAGCTCCCGTATGCGCTCGGTCATGTTTATGTTGGAGAGGTTGTACAGCACCACTATGGCCAGAGCCGCCGCGCAGAGTATTACCACCACTACTACGAAGTCCACGCGCTCCATGCTGTGCATATAGGTGTCCTTGACGTCGGCGGTGCGGGAGGCGGCGGAAACGCCGTGAAGCTTCAGCATCTCCTCCATTGTGGCCTCGCAGGCGGCGTTGGAGTTATCCTCAAGGTTGAGTATGACGGTGTTTATTTCGGCCTCATCGCCGAATATATCCTCGTATGCCGCGGGCGTAAGGTAGATAAAGTGGGCGACGTAGTTCTGATATATGCCCGCTATCTTGGCGCTGTGGCGGCCGTCACTGTCAATGGTTATGCTGTCGCCCACATTGACTTTCAGCAGTTCGCTGAGCTTCTGATCTATTATCACGCCGCTTTCCGGCAGGGTCATCTCATCGCCCGAGCTTATTGCCCGGGTAATTACGAATTTACCTATATCCTCCGGGTCGAATACTTCCACATAGGCGGTGATGGAGTAGGCGGGGGATTCCGCGGTGACGCTGCCCGCATATATCTCAGTGTATTCGCTTATGTTATCCGAACTGTCCAGATATGCTTTTATATCCGCATGTTCGGTATCCAGCAGCCCGTCGTTCAGGGTTATCTGGGCGTCGTAGCGGAATATGTCGCCATACTGGGTATCCATGGTCATCATGAGGGAATCACGCAGGCCAAAGCCGGCGATTATAAGCCCGGTGCAGCCGCCTATGCCTATCACGGTCATGAAGAACCTCTTCTTATAGCGGAAAAGGTTGCGCACTGTGATTTTCCAGTTGAAGCTGAGCGCATGCCATACGGGGGTTATACGCTCCAGCAGCACACGCTTCCCGGCAGGGGGCGCCTTGGGGCGCATGAGGTTGGCAGGGGAGTCGGTAAGGGTGGAAATACAGGCCCAAAGTGTGGAAAGGGTGGTACAGGCCACCGCTGCAATGGTCGCCCATATGCAGATACCGGGGTAGAAGCTGAGGCGTATATCAGGCATCTCGTACATTATCTGATAGGAGACGTATATCATGGTTGGGAATACTATATGCCCTATGATAACGCCGAGAAGGCTTCCCGCAAGGCTGGGAAACAGACCGTAGCAAAGGTACTTTTTAGAGATATCCCATCTGCCGTAGCCTAATGCCTTCATAAGGCCTATCTGGGTGCGCTGCTCCTCCACCATGCGCGTCATGGTGGTAAGGCAGACCAGCGCCGCCACCAGGAAGAAGATAACGGGGAATACCGAGGCAAGGTTTGCCATCCTGTCCGCGTCCTGACCGAAGCCGGTGTAGCCGGGATTATAGCCGCGGGAGAGTATGTACCACTTGCAGGTCTCGATATCGGCTACCTTGCGCCGTGCGTCCGCCAGCTTCTTCTTGGCGTCCGCTATCTTTTCCTCGGCCTCCCGCTTCGCGTCCTCGTATTCCTCGAGGCCGTCGGCGTATTCCTTTTCGCCGTCCTTGAGCTTCTTATAGGCCTTGGGCAGCTCGTCTATGCCCTCGTAATACTTTTTCCAGCCGTCCTGAAGCTCCTCCACGCCCTCGCGATATTTCCTTTTGCCATCCTGAAGCTCCTCATAGCCCTCGTCCAGCTTCTTTTTTGCGGCGTCAAGCTGGGCCTTCGCCGCGTCCAGCTCCTGCTTTCCGGCGTTGTATTCCGCCATGCCGGCGTCTATCTTGGCCTGAGCGGCGGCTATGTCGTCATCGGGCATACGGACGCTTTCAAGATAGTCTTTCTGTGCGGAAAGCTCTGCTATCTGCGCCTCTATCGCCGCTATCTTAGCTTTATACTCTGGGTCGTTGGGATCAAGCGAGTCCTTCTGCGCTTTAAGAGCGGAAATGGCGTCATTTAACTGATCGATCTGGCCGGGTATCTGCTTTGCGGCGTCAAGCTGCTGCTGGGCGGCGGAGAGCTTCGCATAGGACTCGTCCAGCTTGCGCTTGTTTTCGGCGTATTGGGCATAGCCGAAGTTGTATTCGTCAAGGCCCTTTTGATATTCCTGCTCGCCCTCTATTAGCTCCTGGCGGGCGTCGGCAAGTTCGCACTCCGCATCGCACAGCTTTGGGAGGGATTCTTCCAGCTCCTTCTTGCCGTCCCGGTATTCCCGCCAGCCCTTATCCAGCTTTCTGCGGGCATCCTTAAGCTCCTGTTCCGCATCGGAGAGCTTTTCATCCGCTTCTTTTTCCTTGTCGTCCAGCTCCTTTTGAGCGTCGTCGATCTTTCCCTGGGCTTCGTCTATTATGTCATCGTAGCGGAGCTTTGCCCGCCTGTCGCCGAAGTCCTTGAGGGAATCTATAACATCGTCGATATAGTCGTCGTATTCGTCCGTGAAGGCGGTAAGCTCCTGCGCGCCCTTTACCTTGGCGTAGGCAACGGTGTAGTAATCCAGGTCAAATGCACCTTCGGGAAGATATACATACGCTCTTACATTGCCGGAGCCGATCGAAGCGGAGCCGCGTTCTACGCTGATGTAGTAAGGGCTGACGGCGGTGCCTACTATGGTGAAATTCTTGTGTGTGAGGCAGTCCTCGTAGTCATCGCTGGGGTCTATGGTTATGCTGTCTCCCACCGAAATTTTCATTTTTTCCAGCAGGTTTTTGTCTACAATACACTCGTCGGGGCTTTCCGGCATTCTGCCGGAGGTGACTGTGAGCAGATTCATGCCGTCTGTTATGGAATATGCCTTTGCAACAAGGTCGCCGGCCCATGCGTCGATGCAGTACGCGCCTACAGCCCGCTCTATGTTGTTCTGCGCCCCCAGGGCTTTAATGTCGTCTTTGGTCAGGCCGAGGGTGGAGAGCACCTGTATATCCATGAGCTGCTGCTTATCCAGATATTCATCGCCGGTGTTTTTCATATCCGGCGCTGTGGCCTTGAGACCTGAGAGAAACGCTACGGCGAGAGCTATGAGTATGGCTATGGAAAGAAAACGGTTTTTGCTGTTTTTTATTTCCCTTATGAGATCTTTTCTTAAGGCAGTCACAGTAACGTCTCCTTTCCTCTGCGTTTTTTATAAGATACGGCTACCATTCTATGCTTTCTACCGGAGTTGGGTTGTTGTTGTATTCCTCATGGGCAACGGTGCCGTTTTTTATATGTATAACGTGGTCCGCCATGGGGGTGAGGGCGCTGTTGTGGGTTATCACAACCACGGTAACGCCCTTCTGGCGGCAGGTATCCTGCAAAAGCTTCAGTATGGACTTACCGGTGACGTAATCCAGCGCACCGGTAGGTTCATCAGCAAGAATAATTTCGGGATCATTGATAATTGCTCTTGCTATTGCTACACGCTGTTTTTGTCCGCTGGAAAGCTCAATACACTTGGAGTTTACTCTTGCTGATAAGCCGACCGATTCGAGGGCATTTACGGAAAGTTCCTTAAATTGCTTGGATTTTATTTTTGAATTAAAGATAAGCGGATATGAAAGATTTCTGTAAACTGTTCTGTCCAGCATGAGTCCAAAATCCTGAAGCACAAATCCAATTTGTTTATTGCGGATTTCAGAAAGCTTGCTTTGAGAAAGATGATCTGCCGCTTTTCCATTAAAATAATATTCACCCTCATCCGGAACATCAAGACAGCCTATAATATTAAGCAAAGTTGATTTTCCTGAACCAGATGCACCGATAACGGCAGCCATTTCACCCCGGTTTATTTTAAGATTTACATTGCACAGGGCTTTGATCTGTGCTGATGTACCTTTGTAATAGGTTTTTGATATACCTTTTAATTCTATCATTTAATCCTCATCTCCTTCTTTAAACACTTTTCATTGCTTTAATTATTTGCCTACGGTTAATCTTTATCAAAGATACAAATGAAGATATGAGCAATCCCAACACACACAAACATACAGCCGCAAAATAACCGTTCCACGAAATAAGAATAGTCTGAGCCATTTCACTGTTTTTCATTATTAATACAACAGGTATTGCTATTAATGACGGTATAGTAACGATCATAATTGTTTTGAGAACAAAAATCAGCATGATCTGATGCAGCTTTGCGCCGCAAAGGTAATAAATACCCATTTGTCTTTTCAGATATTCCAGTGATACTACATTATAAGAAAACAGACCCGCTATTGACAAAGCCATAAAAGTAATTGCAAGCATCAAATACGGCATTATATAATCACGTTCAAGTATGTTCCTCGTTTTATAGTAATAATCAAATGGCTGAAATACTTTTTCTGAT
>OLWH01001069.1_pt1 | contig 11273 bp, 10 predicted proteins | sample 1673381 | NCBI WGS metagenome assembly OLWH01 (sample SAMEA103958110, study PRJEB25191) | human gut metagenome | reverse complement strand
CAGCCGCCGTTCCACCTCCCGGGCGATAGGCAACATATCATACTTCGTCCGCCCGCAGGTGGGGCAGGCGATCAGGTCCGGCCCCGTCTGCCGCAGACCGCAGGCCTGCAAAATACGCTTGGCGGCCACTACCTCTTCCACCGGGTCGGCAGTCAGGCTCACCCGCAGCGTATCGCCGATACCCCGGCACAGCAGGCCACCGATTCCGATAGCGGATTTTAGCACACCCATCTCCGGCGTGCCCGCCTCAGTAACGCCCAGGTGCAGCGGGTAGTCCACCTTTTCGTGCAGCAGCTCGTAGGCCGCCATATTTACCGGTACCCGGGAGCATTTCACGGAGATGCAGATATCCCCGAAGCCGCACTCCTCCAACAGGCGCACATGTCCCAGTGCACTCTCGGCCAATGCCTCGGCGGTCACGCCGCCGTATTTTTGCACCAGGTCCTTCTCCAGCGAGCCGCCGTTGACGCCCACACGGATTGGAATATTCCTCTCCCGGCAGGCGTCGGCCACGGCCCGCACGCGGTCCTTCGACCCGATGTTGCCGGGGTTGATGCGTATTTTATCCACACCGCCGTCCACACACAGCAGCGCCAGCCGGTAATCAAAGTGGATATCCGCCACCAGCGGGATGTGTATAGCCGCCTTGATGCTCGGAATGGCCCGTGCGGCCTCCTCCGTGGGCACCGCCACACGCACGATCTCGCAGCCCGCCTGCTCCAGGCGCTGTATCTGCCGCACCGTGGCGTTCACGTCCTCCGTGGGCGTATTGCACATGGACTGTATGCTTACGGCCGCGCCGCCGCCCACCGGTACCGCGCCCACCTGTATGCGTCTTGTCACCGTCCCCGCCTCCTCAGTGGATCAGCTTTCCCACGTCGCTGAACACCAGCACCACCATCAGCGCCAGCAGCAGAATAAGTCCCGCGAAGTGGATATAGTTCTCATATTTTGCCGGTATCTGCTTCCGGAACAGCAGCATGGCTGCCGCGTTGATGATCAGGAAGAATATCCGCCCGCCGTCCAGCGCCGGCAGCGGCAGCAGGTTCATCACCGCCAGATTCACTGCGATCAGCGCCGCGATGTAGGCGATGTTTTCCACCGCCGCCTGGGTCGTCTCCGCCTGCTCACCTACCTGTACCATGGTGGACACGATCCCCACCGGGCCACTCAGATCCCGCAGGCCCGCCTGCCCGGTAAAGAGCATTTGCAGGCTCAGCCGCACCAGACGCACGAAATCCACAGCGTTGTTCCAGGTGTAGGCCAGTTTGTCGCCGAAGGTGGCCGCCGCCGCACCGAAGTATATTCCGTAGCCGCTGTACGCATTTCCGCTTTGATCGGTATACGTCTGTCTCGTCATGGCAAAGTCGTCCAGGCGCACCTTCTCCCCGCCGCGGTCCACCACCAGGTCGAATGTGCCAGTCTTATTCAGGCCAAGCAGCAGGCTCACGTCGCTGTAAATGTACACGCGCTCCCCATCGATGGACACCAGCCGGTCCCCGGTCTGCAAGCCGTCGGCGCTCTCCAACGGACAACCCTCGGCAAAGCCGGAGATCACCGGCTGATAGAACCCCTGCGCCGGCGCATACAGGCAGAAGATGATAATAAGCCCCGCCAGAAAATTCATGGCCGCGCCGGCGGCAAAAATGATCAGCTTTTTCCAAAAGCCCTGGCGGTTCAGCGCCGCCGGATCGTCAGAGTCCTCCTCTTCCCCCTCCATGGCACAGAAACCGCCCACCGGAAAAGCCCGCAGAGAATACTGGGTATCCCCCCGCTGCTTTTTCCATAGCACCGGTCCCATGCCGATGGCAAACTCGTTGACCCGCACGCCGCAGGCCTTAGCCGCCAGGAAGTGCCCCAGCTCATGGACGGCGATCAAAATACCGAACACCAGCAGGGCCGCTATGATATATACGATCATGTATGCAAGCTCCTTCTCCGGATGTCACAGGGCGGCGCGCCGCGCCGCCTTGTCTGCTTCCAGTATATCCGCAAGGCTTGGCTGATATTGCACCGACACCCGCTCCAACGCGCGCTCCACCCGCCGGGAGATATCGTTAAAGCCGATCTCACCCCGCAGAAACAGTCCCACAGCCGCCTCGTTGGCGCCGTTGAGTATGGCGCAGGCGGTGCCGCCCACCGCTGCGGCATACCGTGCCAGACGCAGACAGGGGAATGCCCTCTCGTCCGGCTCGGCAAAGGTCAGCGCGCCGCAGGTCAGCAGATCAAGCGGCTTATCCGGGCTCTCGGCCCGGTGGGGATACGTCAGCGCATAGCGGATGGGCAGCTTCATATCCGGCGTGCCCAGCTGCGCCAGCAGTGCCCCGTCCCGGAACTCCACCAGCGAATGCACGATGCTCTGGCGGTGTATCACCGCCTGCACCTGCTCCACCGGCAGGCGATAGAGCCGCATGGCCTCGATGATCTCCAGTCCCTTGTTCATCAGTGTGGCGGAGTCCACCGTGATCTTCGGTCCCATGTGCCAGTTGGGATGGCGCAGGGCATCCGCTGCCGTCATGTGCTCCAGCTCGTCGAAGGTCCTTCCGTAGAACGGCCCGCCGGAGCAGGTCAGCAGGATACGCCGCACCTCACCCCGGTCCCGGCAGCCCTGCAAGCACTGAAACACCGCGCTGTGCTCACTGTCCACCGGCACGATCTCCGCGCCGTATTTCTCCGCCGCGTCCATCACCAGCTCACCGGCGCACACCAGCGTTTCCTTATTGGCCAGCGCGATGCGCTTGCCTTTTTGGATTGCCGCCAGTGTGGGACGCAGCCCCACGCTGCCCATCACGGCAGTCACCACCGTGTCCGCCTCGCTCATAGCGGCGGCAGCCAACAGGCCCTCCTCCCCTGCCATGACCTCAATGCCGGTCCCCCGCAGCCGTTTTTTCAGCGCCAGCGCCGCATTTTCGTCATACAGCACCGCAAGGCGCGGCATATACTGCCGCGCCTGCTGCTCCAACAGGTCTATCTGTGTATTGGCGGTCAGCGCCGCCACGCGGAGGTCCAACTCCCCGGCCACCTCCAGCGTCTGCCGCCCGATGGAGCCGGTAGCCCCCAACAGGGCGATGGTTTTCGTCATAGGTCCTTCCTCAATACAGCGTCACAGCGTTGATAAGCATCCACGTCAACGGTGCAGCGAAGATCACACTATCGAACCGGTCCAGCACGCCGCCGTGGCCCGGCAGCAGCCGTCCGTAGTCCTTGATGCCGCACTGCCGCTTCACGCAGGAGAAGCTCAGGTCGCCCAGCTGCCCCAGCACCGCGCCCACGAAGCCCAACAGCACACAGCAGCCGATGTGCAGCTGCACCTCCGTACATAGGAAGAAGAATATCCGGAACAGGATCATTCCCACCATGCCGCCCACCAGACCGCTGACCGCACCCTCCCGTGTCTTCTTCGGGCTGACTCTGGGCGCCAGCTTTGTTTTCCCGAACAGCATACCGCCGAACAGCGCCAGAGAGTCGCTCATAAACGCCGACACCAGCGGGATCAGCACCAGTCCGGCGCCGTATTCCAGCATCCGCAGCCGCACCAGGCAGCCCAGCGCCAGAGGGATCACCAATCCGGACACCGCCATAGCGCTGATATCCGGAAAATCCAGCTCGTCGTCTTTGCCGAAGGCCTGCACCGCCGCGATGAACATCACCACGATCAGCGCCGCCAGCAGCCATACCATGATCGTATGTATGGCGGTACCCGTGAAGTCACCGCCGCTGAAATACACCGTGAACACGGTGAACACCGCCAGCGTGGCCGCCAGTCCCCACCAGTGCGCCGCTTTCTCCGGCGCGGCGGCCGCCATGAACTCATGGCAGCCGATGACGCACAGCGCCGCCACCAGCACCGCCGTGGCCCAATCCGGTGCGAAGCACAGCACGCCGATCAATGCCGGCACGCCGATGATCGCCACCAGTATTCTCTGTTTCATGGTCGTCACCTCACTTTACGCCGCCGAACCGGCGATCCCGCCGCTGATAGTCAATGATCGCTCTGTCCATATCCTGCCGGGTAAAATCCGGCCACAGCGTGTCGCAGAAATAGAATTCGCTGTAGGCACACTGCCACAGCATGAAATTGCTCAGCCGTATCTCGCCGCTGGGGCGGATGATCAGCTCCGGGTCGGGGATACCGGCAGAGTACATATTGGCGGAGAGGTTCTCCTCCGTCCAGTCCACCCCCTGCTCCGCGCACAGCCGCGCCGCCCGCAGTATCTCCGCCCTGCCGCCGTAGTTCAGACACACATTGGCCTGGAACCCCGCATAGCGGCCGGAGATGTCGTCCGTCTCATGTGCCAGCGCCTGCAGCTCCGGGGACAGTGCGCTGAGGTCGCCGAAGAACCGCAGGCGGATGTGCTCCTTTTCCATGGTGTCGATAGCTTCCCGCAGATACTGCTCCAGCAGGCCCATGATGGTATTCACCTCATCGGCGGGCCGCTTCCAGTTCTCTGTGGAAAAGGCGTATACCGTCAGGTATTCCACTCCCAGTTCCTTGCAGTAGGTGGCGATGTCGCGGAACACCTCTGCCCCCGCCTTGTGCCCCACCGTGCGGGGCAGGCCGCGTTTTTTCGCCCAGCGGCCGTTGCCGTCCATAATAACAGCGATATGGCGGGGAAGGCGGCTCCTGTCCACCTCCCCCGCCGTATGGGGCGTTTTCTTCGTAAACAGTCCCATTAAACAGACATCAATTCCTTTTCCTTGTTGTCCAGGATCTTGTCGATCTCCTTGCAGCTGTCGTCGGTCAGCTTCTGCAGGTCCTTCTCGGCGATCTTCAGCTCGTCCTCGGTGATCTCGGACGCCTTCTGCTGCTTCTTGAAGTTATCCATCGCATCCCGGCGGATATTCCGCACAGCCACCTTGCCGTTCTCGGCGTACTTGTGGATCTGCTTGACCAGCTCCTTGCGGCGCTCCTCGGTCAGCTGGGGGAAAGCCAGACGAATGCACTTACCGTCGTTCTGGGGGTTGATGCCCAAGTCGGACTCCTGAATGGCCTTTTCAATACCCTTCAGAATGCTGGCATCCCAGGGGGTAATGACCAGCGTCCGCGGGTCGGGCGAGCCGATAGAGCCGATCTGCTGGATGGGCGTGGGGGTGCCGTAATAGTCCACACTGATGCGGTTGAGCACGGAAGCGTTGGCGCGGCCGGCACGCACGGTGTCGAAGTCGCTCATCACGGATTCGATGCTCTTCTTCATTTTTTCCTCGTAAACCTTGTACTCGTCCTTCAACATGGGGTCAGTCCTCCTTCACGATCGTTCCGATTTTTTCGCCGCGCAGGGCGCGGATGATATTCTCCGGGTCTTTCAGGGCAAATACCAGCACCGGGATGTGGTTGTCCATGGACAGGCTGGTGGCGGTAGAGTCCATCACAGCCAGGTGGCGCTTGAGCACCTCGTCGTAGGTGATGCTGTCAAACTTCACCGCATCGGCGTTCTTGGCCGGGTCGCTGTCGTACACGCCGTCGATGTTCTTGGCCAGCAGGATGACGTCCGCATTGATCTCCGCCGCCCGCAGCACCGCCGCCGTGTCGGTGGAGAAAAACGGGCAGCCAATGCCGCAGCCAAAAATGACCACTCTCCCCTTTTCCAGGTGCCGAATGGCCCTGGCGCGGATATACGGCTCCGCCACGGCCCGGATCTCCAGCGCCGTCTGCACACGCACGTCCACACCCTTCTGCTCCAGCACGTCCGCCATGGCCATGCAGTTCATGGCCGTGGCCAGCATACCCATGTGGTCGGCCCGGGTGCGCTCGATGTGTCCCTCGCCGTCCTTCACGCCGCGCCAGAAATTGCCGCCGCCGATGACGATACCCACCTGCACACCCATGTCCACACACTGCTTGATAACGTCCGCCACCCGGCCCATGACCTGAAAGTCCAGACCGAAGTGCTTATCGCCGGCCAGCGCTTCGCCGCTGATCTTCAGCAGCACCCGCTTGAATACTGGTTGCTCCATCGCCGTTCCTCCCTAATTTTCTATCAGGTATTTTACCTTATTTCTCCCGTTTTGCATAGGGGGAAAATCGAAAATTTTTCTGAATTCTTTTTTGCAGATCCCTCCACATTCTCCCGCGTGCCCTGCGCCTGCGGCGCATGATGCAAAACGAAAGGCTTTGTTTTTTCCCACTGGCGGTGTATAATGGAAAAAACATTTTTCCGGAGGCTGATTTTCATGGAACTTCTGCACGTGCTGGGCAATACATATACGGCCGTCGCCGCCACCGCCCTGCTGCCCGTTTATAAGCTCAATGACCGGGATGTGGTGCTCATCGACACCGGCTACGCCAAGCTGGACAGAGCCGGCCTGACCGCGCTCATCGACGGCAGCGGCTGGCGTCTGCGCGCCATTCTCTGCTCTCACGCCCACTTCGACCACACCGGCAACGTCCGGTATTTGCAGGAGCGATACGGTGCGAAAGCCGCCATCTCCCTGATCGAAGCCGGTATCTCTGTGAACCCGGACAGCTACCGCGCTAACTACGTGGCCCTGACCTACGGCAAAAGCCGTGAGCTGTTTCTGGAGGAGTGCTTCACCGCAGATCGAGTCATCTTCCCCCAGGAGGACCACATCGACGTAGACGGCGCCCGGTTCGGCGTACTGTCTCTCCCCGGCCATTCGGCAGGCCAGCTGGGCTTTGTCACGCCGGACGGCGCGGCCTATCTGGGTGACTGCCTCATCGACCAGGCGCTGATCGACGGCGCCAAGCTGCCCACCAGTATGTTCGTCGCCAGGGATCTGGAGAGCAAGGCCTCCCTCCGTTCTACCGACTACCCCGCCTATATCATCGCCCACAAGCAGGTCGTCACCGACCGCGCGGAGCTGTCTGCCCTCATCGACAGCAACATCGCCTTCATCCACCGCAAGAAGCGGGAGCTGCTGGACGACCTCACCGACGGCATGACGTTCTCCGACTGGATATACACCTTCTGCCAGCGGGAGAATATCCGCACCCGGCAGGAGCTGAAATTCAGCATCGTGGAGCGGAACTTCACCAACTTCACCGACTGGCTCACCGACACCGGAGAAGTCCGCATCGAGCGCGACTTCTGCGCCAAGCGCTACTATCACGGCTAAAACGCGCGAAAAAGCCGCCCTCTCGGGCGGCTTTTCTGCTGTATTTATCCCTCAAAGGGCACGCCGAACATCTGCCAGAACTGCCGGTTCTCGCTGTCGGACACCATGGCGGAGTTCCACGAGCCGAACGTAAAGCTGGCGCAGCTGTCCGTCCCCTTCAGCACCGACACCGTCCGCCCGTCGTCGAAGGTCACCGTCAGCTTGGCGGTGAACCAGCAGGCGGCTCCGCCGCCGAAGGGTCTGGCGTTGGTGAGCATCCTTTGCAGGGCGGGCAGGTCGGCCTTGGCGGCGGTGTACGTCTCGCCGCCGTAGAACTCCAGCTTGGCGGAAGTCATATTGCCTTTGAAATCCTCCGGCGTCACAAAGGTATAGCCGCACTGCTCCGTCAGTATTTTCAGCACCGTGGGCGGCACGGGGTAATCGGCAGTGCCCCAATAGCGGACATCGTCCTCGCCGCTGCGGTGCAGGGTGGCGCAGACCTGATGCCACTCCGGCTGCACCAGTCCCTTCTCCGACTGGATGGCCTGCACCTGCTCCTCCGTCAGCGGTACGACCTGCTTTGTGGAGTCACCCGCCTCCCACGTGATCTGATAGACCTCCAGCTCCGCCGTTTCCGCCGCGCTCCGGTACTGGAACCGTACAGCGTACTGTCCATCCATGCCCAGGCCCACGAACTGCTCCGTCAGCTCTACCACATCTCCGTTGTGGAGCGCCACGTTCTCCTCATTGTACCGTCCGTAGAGGGTGAAGCCCTCACCCTTTATCACGGACAGCTGCGCGCCGCTGCCCACCTCATACACCGGGATGTCCTCGCTGTAATTCTCGTCGTACTTCACCGTGCGGTACGTCACGGAATAGACCTCCGACACGGAGATGCTCAGCTGGTCCCTCTCATAACTGGCGACCACCGGCAGCCCGCCGGTCAACTGGGACATGGCATACCGGGAAATATCCGCCAGCAGCACCTCCGATGCGTCGCCCCGGCCGTCGGGGACCTGCTGTCCCGCCAGCCGGCGGAGATACGCCTTCACCGTGTTGGGGGCTTGCTGGTAGCGGTGCGCCAGCACGTCCATGGCACCCTCGGCATACGCGCCGTCACCGTTGAGATAGTACGCGCACAGATAGCTCAGGGGCACGGTCTCCCAGTCCGGCAGCTGCGCCGCGTCGTACACGATGCCGTAGTCCTCCGCCCGGACGCTGCACGGGTCGTTTTCCCCCATAGACGGCCATGGGGTGATCTCCTTACTGGCGTCCGGATAGCAGGGGTTCACGTCCACACCCGGCACCGCCGAACGCCACGAGCACTTCAGCGTCCCATCCTCTCTCTCCTGCTCCAGCTTGTCGATGAACGCCCGCAGCCCCTCCACGCTCTGGCGCGCTGCGGTTATATCCTCGCGGTAGGTATCTGCGTACATGATGGGGAATTTGAAGACGCCCTCCGTAGTAGGCTCCGGCATATCCGGTGTCCACGGCTGCCATTCGACCCACTCCGCGTTGTCGATCAGTGCCAGTGCCACATAGCCCCGCATCCACATCTCCAGATTCCGTTCATTGCTCCACGGTTCCCTTATCTCCTCTTTGAATACATGGAACAGTGTGACGCCGTAGGGCTCCTGCGCCGTTTCCAGTCGGATGTAGTATTCGTACTCCACCGGCTTCTCCAGTAGGTATTCCCCGCCCATCTCCGGCAGCCCCAGCGCGTCCAGTATCGCGCCCACGGCGGAGTTGTTGCCCACGTAGGGCGTTCGCAGGGCGTACAGCGTCTCCGCGTCCGGCACTCCGGCGTCGTTTTCGGCGGGCTTCGTCAGCAGGCACACGCCGATGATGGCCGCCGCGACGACCAGCAGGATGACAGCCCAGAGGGCGGGCTTCTTATAGTTGAGCACGTTCTTCACCCTTTCTTTCACAGCCACTTCGCCAAAGGCCAGCGGGCACACCGCCGCCATTTTCGGCTGGGCGGCGCAGGCCACCAGTGCGCGGGAGTATGCCGCCCGCTGGGCGGGCGTGGCGTTTTTCAACACCATTTCATCACAGGCGCGCTCCATGTCGCGGCCCAGCAGGACATACGCCGCCCAGAGGACCGGGTTGAACCAGTTGACCGCCAGCAGCAGAAACGCCAACGGTTTCCACACATGGTCCCAGCGGCGGATATGGCACCTTTCGTGGGCGAGCACCTGGGGGAAGTCCTGCTCCGACACGGTTTCCGGCACATAAATGCGGGGCGCGAGCACACCCAGCACGAAGGGCGTGGACCAGTCGGTACAGCGATAGACATTGTCCTGTATGCGGGGGGCGGCGCGGAGCCGCCAGCGCATACGCAGCAGGCTGAGGGCCATGTACAGCGCCATGCAGCCCACGCCCGTCAGCCAGATGGCGGGCAGCTGATCCAGCAGCGCAAAGCCTTGTGCCGCAGCGGGTCCTGCCATTTCCAGGCGCCGCTCCGGCGGGGTGGAAACATAGACCTTTTCCTGCTGGCGAAGCTCCTGATAGGCCTGGATGGGCGGGCTTTCGGGCTGCTGGAGGCTGACGGGGCTCTCTACTGTCAATCGGGCTGGAAGCAGCAGCCGCAGGGCCACCAGCAGCCACAGCATACACACGGCGCGGCGGGGCGCACGGCGCAGCAGCGGCCGCACCGCCATCACTGCCAGCGCGATGAGGCCCGCCTGCCAGGAAATTTCCAGCACGGAGGTAAACAGACTATCCATTTTTTCTTCTCCTTTATGGCGCAGGGCATGACATCGTATGCCGCAGCGCGGTTCAGTTACGTCCGGAATTCTCCTGCTCGAAGCGGTCGATCATGGCATGGAGCACATCGGCATCCTCTTTGGAAAGTTTTGAATTTCCCATAAAAGCCGTCAGAAATGCCGGCAAGCTGCCGTGAAAGTTGTGGGCCACGAAGGCACGGCTCTCGGCGCGCTGCACGTCCTCCCGCCGTACCAGCGCGGTGACGACAGCGTTCTCCGTGTGCACCACGCCGCGCTCGGCGAGACGCTTGATCACGGTGTAGGTGGTGGATTTTTTCCAGCCCAGCTCCTCGGCACACAGGCGGACCAACTCGCTGCTCTTTATAGGCTCATGGGACCACAGTATCTCGCAGAAGCGCAGCTCACTGTCAAAAATTTTCGGTGTTTCCACAGGGTTTTCCTCCTTGGTCGAATGTAGTAGACCCATTTTTAGTCTAACGCATTAGACCCTTCCTGTCAAGTATTTTTTTCTTGCTTTTTGTGTTACTTTTACTTTACTTTTCTTGTACGCTTATGATACCTTAGTGCAGAGGATGTTATAGGGACATGTAATCTATGTGTCAGGCACAGCAAAAACAGGTACGGAAGGGGCGCAGCATGGATATCGTGTATGAGGATAAGCGGATCGTGGTGGCGGTAAAGCCGGCGGGGGTGGTGTCGGTGGATCAGCCGGGCGGGATGCCTGCACTGCTGCGGCAGACGCTGCACACCGCGTGCATACGGACGGTACACCGGCTGGACGCACCGGTAGCAGGGCTGATGGTGTTCGCACGGAGCGCCTACGCCGCTGGGGAACTGTCACGGCAGATACGGGAGGGGGAATTCGAGAAAACGTATCTGGCGGTGGTGCGGGGAGCGCCGGAGACGGACGAGGGGGAGCTGACAGACCTGCTGGGCCGGGACAAGACGCGGCGGATGACCTATGTGGCCGAGGGGCCGGGAAAGGACGTGCGGGAGGCGCGGCTGCGGTACCGGGTGCTGGACCGGCGGGCGGGATACGCGCTGGTGCGGGTCCGGCTGCTGACGGGGCGAACGCACCAGATACGGGTGCAATTCGCGTCACGGGGGATGCCGCTGGTGGGCGACCGGCGGTACGGGGACGCGGCGGACGCAGACACACCCATCGCGCTGTGGTCGGCAGGCGTGGCGTTCCGGCACCCGGAGACGGGAAAGGCCATGGCGTTTGAGCTGGCGCCGCCGCGCACGGCGCCATGGACGTGGTTTGAAGCATGAAAAAGGCCGCCGGGAGGCGGTCTTTTTATGCGCTTTTTTGCCTGCGGGCGCGGGATGGGGAGTTTCGTGCTCCGGCACGAGTACCTTTCTTTTTTTGTAAAAAGAAAGTTACCAAAGAAAACCACTTAGACCTACGGTCTAAGGACCCTTGGCGCAGGGCGGGTTTCGCCGCCCCGGCGGCAAGCAGGTGTTGCGCCTGCGGGCGCGGGATGGAGAGTTTCG
>OLWH01001068.1_pt1 | contig 11287 bp, 4 predicted proteins | sample 1673381 | NCBI WGS metagenome assembly OLWH01 (sample SAMEA103958110, study PRJEB25191) | human gut metagenome | reverse complement strand
CGAAAATACCATCGCTTATGGTATTTTGAAAAAACATAATACTTCAGGAAACATGGACAAGCTTCAGGTTAGATTTGACAAGCTTACCTCACATGATATTACATTTGTAGGAATCATTCAGACCGCAAGAGCATCCGGACTGCAGAAGTTCCCCATGCCCTATGTACTGACCAACTGTCATAACTCTCTGTGTGCCGTAGGCGGCACCATCAATGAGGATGACCACATGTTTGGTCTGACCTGTGCGAAAAAATACGGCGGAGTCTATGTACCCCCTCATCAGGCAGTTATCCATCAGTTTGCAAGAGAGATGCTTGCAGGCGGTGGAAAGATGATCCTTGGATCGGATTCTCATACACGTTATGGTGCACTTGGAACCATGGCAGTCGGAGAAGGTGGACCGGAGCTGGTTAAGCAGCTTTTGAATAAGACATACGATATTGATATGCCGGGTGTTGTAGGTATTTACCTGACCGGTGAGCCAATGAAGGGCGTTGGTCCACAGGATATCGCACTTGCAATTATCGGTGAAGTATTTGCAAATGGATTTGTTAAGAATAAAGTCATGGAGTTTGTCGGACCGGGTGTCTCAAATTTAAGTGTAGACTACCGTATCGGTGTTGACGTAATGACAACAGAGACAACTTGTCTTTCTTCTATCTGGAGAACGGATGACAAGGTAAAAGAGTTCTATGAGATTCATGGAAGAGAAGAAGACTATAAGGAGTTAAATCCGGGTGAAGTTGCATTTTATGACAGCTTTATCGAACTTGATTTAAGCACTATCAAGCCAATGATCGCTATGCCGTTCCACCCGAGCAACACTTATACGATCGATGAATTGAATGCAAACCTTATGGATATTCTCGATGACTGTGAGAAGCGTGCACAGGTTAGCTTTGATGGAAAAGTGAAGCTGGATTTAAAGAGTAAAGTAAAGAACGGTAGACTTTATGTTGATCAGGGAATCATTGCCGGATGTGCCGGTGGTGGATTTGAGAATATCTGTGATGCTGCTGATATTTTAAAGGGAGCATCTATCGGAGCCGATGAATTTACGCTCAGCGTATATCCTGCATCTACTCCAATTTATATGGAATTAGTAAAGAATGGTGTTGTAGCAAACCTTCTTGCTACCGGAGCCATCGTAAAGACTGCATTCTGCGGACCATGCTTTGGTGCCGGAGATACACCTGCAAACAATGCGTTCTCTATCCGTCATTCTACACGTAACTTCCCGAACCGTGAGGGATCTAAGGTACAGAATGGTCAGGTGGCTTCTGTTGCACTTATGGATGCACGTTCTATTGCAGCAACTGCAGCAAATAAGGGATATCTGACATCTGCAGCAGACATGGATGTAAACTTCTCAAAACCAAAGTATTTCTTTGACAAGACAATTTATGAGAATCGTGTATTTGACAGCAAGGGTGTGGCAGATCCGGATGTAGAGATCCAGTTTGGACCAAATATCAAGGACTGGCCGGCTATGAGCCCGCTTCCAGAGAATCTTGTGCTGAAAGTTGTTTCCGAGATTCACGATCCGGTGACCACAACGGACGAGCTGATTCCTTCCGGAGAGACATCCTCTTTCCGTTCCAACCCACTGGGACTGGCAGAGTTTGCACTTTCCAGAAAGGATCCGGAATATGTTGGACGTGCCAAGGAAGTACAGAAGGCACAGAAGGCTGTCGAGGCAGATACCTGTCCGGGGGATGCACTTCCGGAGATTCATCCGGTTATGGATACCATCCGTGCAACGTTCTCCGATGTCAACCGCTCAAACGTTGGTTTTGGAAGTACGATTTTTGCAGTAAAACCGGGAGACGGTTCTGCGCGTGAGCAGGCGGCTTCCTGCCAGAAGGTACTTGGCGGATGGGCAAACATTGCAAATGAATATGCGACCAAGAGATACCGTTCCAACCTGATTAACTGGGGTATGATCCCGTTTGTTATTGATCAGGGAGAGCTTCCGTTCCACAATCTGGATTACCTGTTTGTTCCAAAGATCCGTGAGGCGATCGCAGACGGAAAAACAGAATTTGAGGCATATGTGGTAAAGGATGGTGCTTTAAAGCCATTTACCCTGCGTATGGGAGAACTGACACCGGATGAGAAAGATATTATTCTCAAAGGCTGCCTGATCAATTATTACCGTGGATAGGAGATCTTGTATGACAGACGTGGAAAAACAAAAACAGATGGAACAGATCAAACAGAGTGAGGATGGCATGCGTCAGACGGTTCTTCTGATTAAAATCGGATTGATGGTATTTCTCACCTTTGCCTGTTGTACCGTATTTTTCTTCCTGGTGCTCCGGTACAAGGGGGTTGCAGATACCTGGCATCTGATTACAGGTGCATTGCAGCCGATTATTATCGGACTGGGACTTGCTTATCTGCTTAACCCGGTTATGAAATTTCAGGAGCGGCACTGGCTGCCGTTTCTGAAAAAGAAAATGAAATCAGAAAAATCAGCGGCTAAAGTGGCACGTGGATTGTCCATTGCCGGAGCAATCCTGTTTCTTCTGGTGATTCTGGTACTTTTGATTGCGGCAATTGTTCCTTCGGTGGTATCAAGTGTTACCGGGCTGGTGGAAGCACTGCCTGGTAATGTGGAGAGCCTGATCCATATGGTGAAAAGTGGAAAACTCGGAGCCTATGGAGTGACAGATACCATCAGTGATATGCTGACAAAACTGACGGATCAGGTGGAAAACTGGGCAACGAAGGATCTGCTTCCACAGATGCAGCAATATCTGCTGCAGATTACTTCCGGCGTAATCACGATGGTCAAATCCATATTAAACTTCATCATTGGGATCATTGTCGTTGTTTATGTCTTATCCATTAAAGAAAGCCTGGTGGGACAGAGCAAAAAGATTGTGTATGCGATCTTTAAACCGAAACATGGAAACATTATTATCGAAGTTTTCCACAAGGCAGATGAAGTATTTGGTGGTTTCATCATTGGAAAGATTATAGATTCTGCCATCATCGGTGTGATCTGTTATTTTGGATGTCTGATTCTGCATATCCCAGATACGATACTGGTTGCGGTTATCATTGGTGTGACGAATGTCATTCCGGTGTTTGGACCGTTTATCGGTGCGATTCCGACACTTCTTCTGGTGGTGATCCAGAGTCCGCTGCATGCGTTGTATCTGCTGATATTTATCATTATTCTGCAGCAGGTGGATGGAAATATTATCGGACCGAAGATTTTAGGTGATTCCACCGGATTATCCGCGTTCTGGGTAATGTTTTCGATTCTGATCGGAGGCGGACTGTTTGGATTTCTGGGAATGCTGCTTGGGGTTCCGGTGTTTGCGATGATTTACTATATTATCCGCAGACTGGTAAACCACAGCATACGGAAGAAAAACCTTACAACCGTAACGGAGGCATATGTGGAGGCAGCCGGTGTAGATGAGGCAACCAGTGCGATCATATATTACGGGGAAAAACAAAAGAAAAAGAGAACTTTAAAAGATTCCGGAAAGAAAGACGAAACAAAGAAAAACCAGTAATTTCAAGGGCTGTACGCGTTTGTGTGCAGCTCTTTTTTTCGGATTATTTTTTGACACTAATTGCCGCCTATGGTATACTTGAAAATAGACAGATAGACCTGTTTGGGGATATTTTAAGGAGATAACAATTGGACAAATACGAATATAATCTGAAGCTTGATCAGATGAAATCCCGTTATGCGGAAGAGAAATACGATGAGGCAGCAGATATTGCAGATACTATCAATTGGAATAAGGTTAAAAATGTAAATGGTCTGGTAAAAGCTGGGGAAGTGTACGAAAAAGTACAGCGTTATGAGGAGAGCCGGGAAGTTTTGCTGATGGCATATGACCGCTCGCCGATCGGAAGAATGATTATTTACCGTCTTGCGGAAGTGGCGGTCAAGATGAAAGATTTTCAGGCGGCACAGGATTATTATGATGAGTTTGTGGAGATTGCGCCTCATGACACCCTTAAATATGTACTTCGCTATGATATACAGAAGGCACAGGGGGCTTCTTATGAAGAACTGATACCGATTCTTGAAGAACTCAAGGAGCAGGAATATACGGAAGAGTGGGCATATGAGCTTGCTTATCTGTATCACAAAGCAGGGATGAGTGAGAAGTGTATTGATGCATGTGATGAGCTGGTTCTCTGGTTTGGAGACGGGCCATATGTAGAGCGTGCATTGGAACTGAAAATGCTGTATCAGCCATTGACGAAAACACAGGAAGAAAAGTATCGGTCGTTTTGTCAGGCAAAAGATGACAGAGCAGGTTTGACACACATTGATGTGGAGGAGATGGCGCGTGCCGGGGAGACCGTGCATGATCCGGTCGCAATTCCAAAAGTAGAAGTAAACACAGAACGGTTTAATACCGTCAATCTTCAGGCGGAAATTGCAAAGGGTATGCAGCAGATCATGGATGCAACCGAAAAAGAAACCGTCACGGATACGCTGGACAATATCAACCGTATGGTGGAAGATGTTCCTTATCTGAAAATGCAGATGGAGGAAGAAAAGCCTGAGGCACAGCCGGAACAGAATACACGGCACATTGAGACAGATGAGGAGATTGATGGTTCACTCAAGACAAATTTCAAAGAGTTGTTGGGAGAAGACTCCGATGGTCAGATGAGCATGATGACAAATGAGAAAAACATGATTGAGCATCAGATCACAGGCCAGATGACAATTGAGGAAGTGCTGAGTGAGTGGGAGAAAATGCGCAAGGCTGCGGAAGCTGCATTAGAAGATGCCAGAAAGCGGAAACTCGAATCCGCCAAAGCGCGTGCACTGCAGGAGGCAGGCGATATTATGGACCGCCTGACAGGAGTATTGCCAAAACTGGATGCGGTACTGGCAGAGAAGGCGGATATTGTGGAGGAAACGACGGAAACACCGCCACAGACGCCGGAAAGGGAAACACCGCCGGCAACGAATGAGCCGGAAGAACGAAAGGAAGAAGAGGAAGAGAACAAAAAAGAGGAACAGCCTGCCAGGGATACAGATGCCGAAGAACTTTGGCCAGAGGGAGTATCTTTAGAAGAAATGGTACGTTCCCAGCAGAAAAAGAAGACTGAAGCTGCCGCACAGAAACCGGCAGAAGAGACATCCGATGTGACAGAAGATGACAAAAACTTAAATGAGAATCGTGGTGTAGAAGAAATGGAAACAAAGACAGAATCAGATACAACAAAGAAAAAGGATTTTGAGGAGGTTCCGATCGAGGATCTGCCACAGAAACCAACACTTGCACAGGAGAGGGAAGAAGAGTTTGCTTTTGTAAGAAGAAAAACAGATCGCTCTTCCTGGAAAGGAAAAACAGTACATATTCCACAGGTAGACACACCGGTGGATCTGGGAAAAGAGGAAAAACAGAATCTTCCGCTTGTAGAACTGACCGATGAACAGAAAGCGATTTTTTCGTATTTTATGCCGGTGAAGGGCATGGAGGATCAGCTCTGCAAAGCGTTGACAGTTGCTTCGTCCCATCTGAAAAATAAGGAAACTGCATCGAGGGGGAATCTCGTAATTAAAGGCGGACAGGGAAGTGGAAAAACAACACTTGCCACCAGCATGATCAAAGTCCTGCAGCAGGAGACCGGGGTTTTGGATGGAAAGATTGGAAAGATCCATGCGGAAGCATTGAACCAGAAAAATGTCGGCGGGCTGCTGGATAAGGTGGCAGGTGGATGCCTGATTATTGAACAGGCAGGAGATATGGAGAAAAAGACCGTGTCGGAGTTATCCGGATTGCTGGACGCAGATGAGAGTGGTCTTTTCGTTATACTCGAAGACACATCCAAGGGCATCAAGAGATTATTTGCGCAGAATGAAACATTTGCCAAAAAATTCAGTGAACAGATCTCAGTTCCGATTTTTACAAATGATGAGCTGGTCACGTTTGCACGTTCTTATTCCAGGGAACTTGGATACAAAATTGATGATATGGCGGTTCTGGCATTGTATAACCGGATCAGCAATATTCAGAGACTGGATCAGGCTACAACCCTGACAGAGGTGAAAGACATTGTGGATGAAGCAATTCATCGGGAGGCACATGGAGGGTTAAAGAAAGCTATCAGTATTCTGACCGCTAGTCGTTATACGGATGATGACAGAATTGTACTAACGGAAAAGGATTTCGAGTAAGATAGATAAGAGAAGACAGGGAGGGTATTTATGAGTAATTTTACAGAGATGGATTGTTACCTGTTTGGACAGGCAACACATTATGATATTTATCGCAAAATGGGTGCTCACAAAATGACAATTGAAGGAGAAGAGGGAGTATGCTTCGATGTCTGGGCACCGCATGCGGACCGTGTATACGTGATTGGGGAATTTAATGGATGGAATGAAACTTCCCACGAGATGAAACGTGTGACACCGGAGACGATGGGCGTATACGAACTGTTTGTACCGGGCGTTCAGATTGGCTGTATGTACAAGTTCCTGATTATCGCGCAGGACGGAAGAAAGCTGTACAAAGCAGACCCTTATGCAAATTATGCGCAGCTGCGGCCGGAGACAGCTTCCATTGTCACGGATATTTCCAATTTCCTCTGGTCTGATAGCGAATGGATGAGTGCCAGAAAAAAACTTTCCAAAGAGGAAGTATATGAGCAGCCGCTGGCAATTTATGAGGTACATCCGGGTTCCTGGATGCGCCATCCGGGGCGGGACGATGATGGATTTTATTCCTACCGCGATCTGGCAAAGACATTGATTCCTTATGTCAGGGAGATGGGGTATACCCACATTGAGCTGATGGGGATTTCCGAGTATCCATACGATGGTTCCTGGGGATATCAGGTAACGGGATATTATGCACCGACTTCCCGTTATGGAACACCGGAGGATTTTGCACATCTGGTCAACGAATGCCATAAGAACAAGATTGGCGTGATCCTTGACTGGGTGCCGGCACATTTCCCAAAAGATGCACATGGATTGGCAGAGTTTGATGGTACTGCAACTTATGAATATGCAGACCCGCGCAAAGGAGAGCATCCGGACTGGGGAACCAAGATCTTCGATTATGGTAAATCAGAAGTTAAGAACTTCCTGATCGCCAACGCACTGTTCTGGATCGAACATTATCACATCGATGGTCTCCGCGTAGATGCTGTTGCTTCCATGCTGTATCTTGATTACGGTAAAGAAGACGGTCAGTGGATCGCCAACAAATACGGCAGCAATGAGAATCTGGAAGCAATCGAATTTTTCAAGCATCTGAATTCCGTTACTACCGGACGTAACCCTGGCGCACTGATGATCGCAGAAGAATCCACTGCATGGCCAAAGGTTACAGGAAACCCGGAGGATGACGGACTGGGATTCAGCCTGAAGTGGAATATGGGATGGATGCATGATTTTACAGAGTATATGAAGCTGGATCCGTATTTCAGGAAAAATGCACATCATATGATGACATTTTCCATGGAGTATGCATATTCGGAGAACTATATCCTTGTTCTTTCGCATGATGAAGTCGTTCATCTGAAATGCTCCATGCTGAATAAGATGCCGGGACTTGAAGGAGATAAGTTCAAGAATCTTATGGCAGGTTATGCATTTATGATGGGACATTCCGGCAAAAAGCTTTTGTTCATGGGACAGGAGTTTGCACAGGTACAGGAGTGGAGTGAAGCGCGTGAGCTTGACTGGTATCTGCTGGAAGATCCAAATCATAAGAAAGTACAGGATTGGGTAAAGGCACTCCTTCATCTGTATACATCAAATCCATGTATGTACGAACAGGATACAACATGGGCGGGGTTCGAATGGATCAATGCAGATGACAGGGACCGCAGCATCTTCAGTTTTGTTCGAAAGAGCAAGGATGGCAAGAATAATTTGCTATTTGTTATTAACTTTACACCGGTAGCACGTGAGGATTATCGTGTGGGTGTACCGAAGAATAAAACTTATAAGCTGGTGTTAAACAGTGAAGATCCGAAGTTCAACGGAACGGATAAAAATCGCAAGGAGTCTTATAAGGCAGTAAAGAAAGAATGCGACGGAAGAGATTATTCGATCGCTTACCCGCTTCCTGCGTATGGAGTTGCAGTATTCAAATTCTAAATTTGTTTGAGTGGTTAATTAGAGGGAAAGAGAGACCGTACAGGGTTTTATCAAAGTGATAAAATCCGTGCGGTTTCTTTAGTTTTACAGGAAAATGACCGATATAAAACATAGAGTGTCAGTCTTCGAAGACACAAGCAGAGACTGATGTATAAGGATGGTGAAAATATGCAGGTTGAACAGAAAAATTTGTGGGATAATGTAACACGCAGTTTGAGTGATGATGCAACTGCAAGAGGGATTGCGGCATATCAGGCAAATGTTGCGGAGTATCATAAATCCACGGTCGTACAGCAGGAACATTTTGAAAAGACAGTAGGAGTTTCTGCAAATGGAACGATAGATATGGCAACCTATGAAAAACCGGGAGCAAATCGTACTGTTGCTCAGGAAGTTGATCAGCATAAGGATATGAAAGCTGATGATCGAAAGAATGAGATTGCTGTACTTGCAAATACAACTTCAGCAGCAGATTACAAAGCAATGGAGGAAAATGGTTTCTCCATCAATGAAACAGACAGTCACACGATTATAACAGTAACAGATAAAATCAAGGCTGTACTTGCGAAGGCGGGCGTTGACATTTCAATATACGGAGATCGTCTGACAGAGGAACAGCTGCAGGATATTACAGGGGATCCGGCAGTAGCGCAGCAGATTATGCGCACCTTGGAAGGAAACGACCTCCCAACGACAGCTGCCAATATCCAGGATAGTATGGATGCACTTTCACAGGCGGTATCATTAGATGGAATCAGCGATAAAATGTTGAGCTATCTGTTGAAAAATGATCTTCAGCCAAGCATCAGCAATCTTTATATGGCACAGTATAGTGGTGCGGCCAACAGTGAAACCGGTGTAGGAACAAGTGAGATTTCTGATGGCGATTTCGCAGATATGGAAGGACAGATCTCGGCAATTATTGAGAGTGCTGGTTTGGAAGTTAATGAAGAGACGCTTGCAAACAGTAAGTGGCTGATTGAAAATCAGATTCCATTGACTGGAGAACATTTGCAGTCGTTGAGCGATTTGCTGGAATTGTCACAAAAAATTGAGAATGGTGAAATAGACTGGAATCAGCTGTTGGATCATATGGCAAAGGCGATAGGGGAAGGCAAACGACCAGGAGATGTCAATATGATTACATCCCAGAGGCGTATGGAAGAGAATCGCTTGATTATGACTACGGAAGCGGAATCTACAATGGGAAAGCTTGGAGTGGAAGCTGATATCAAATCTATGGAAGATACAGTGGAATCTTTAAAAGACCAGGAAAAGCAATATTATCGCAATTTAATGGACAGCATGGGTATTCCATCCACAGATGAGAATGTGGAAAAAGCAGTTGATACCATATCTGTGTTTGATGCATTAAAGGGACAGCCGGCATATGTGATCGGGCAGATTGATGCAGGCACGACCATTGAGGAGATTTATGATAATGGAAGCCAGATGCAGCAAGCGCTTGAAAAAGCAAACGAACGGTATGAAACTTTGATGACTGCTCCGCGTCGTGATATGGGAGATTCCATACAGAAAGCTTTTTCTAATGCAGCAGAATCACTCCTCAAGGATATGAATCTGGAAAACAGCGCAGCAAATCAGCGTGCGGTAAGGATTCTTGGATACAATGGAATTGATATTTACGAGGAGAATATACAAAATGTAAAAACGCTGGATGAGCAAATGCAGCGCGCATTTAAAAATATGACGCCTGCGGTAACCCTGGAGATGATTCGTCGCGGAGAAAATCCACTTGATATGTCAATGGAACAGTTGAATCAGGTTGCGGAAGATATCAAACAGGAAACCGGAAACGAAGATCAGGAACGCTTTAGCCGTTATCTGTGGAAGTTAGAGCAGAACCATGAAATTACGGAAGAAGAAAGAAGCGGATATATCGGAATCTATCGTCTGATTGCGCAGGTCGAGAAGACGGATGGAGCCGCACTTGGTGCATTGATGCAGCAAGGAAGTGACATTACAATGCGCAATCTTCTGACAGCAGTGCGCAGTAGAAAAAAGAGCGGAATGAATTATGAAATCAATGATAATTTCGATGGTGTGCAGGCAAAGGAAACAGGCATAAAGATTGATCAACAGATTGAAGTTGCATTTCAGACGAATTGTGTGCGGGATATTTTGGATTTGATTAGTCCGGAAAAACTACATCTTTTAGGTGAGAATCAATGGCAGAATATGACGCCGGAGCAATTGGCAGAAGCTTTGTCACAGATAGAGGAAACTCCAGAGGTACAACAGGATGCGCAGCGGTATGCGCAGGAGCAATTAGAGGAAGTGCAGCAGGCACTGAACGCATCGCAGGAGGTCTATGAATATCTGGATCGTTATGATATCAGCAACAGTGTGGCAAATATTATGGCTGTCAACAATATGCTGCGCCATCCAAATCAAATGATGGACAAATTGTGGAAAGAATATAATTTTTCTACGGATTCTGTGGAAAAAATCGAGGATTTAAAGCAGCAGGTTCTCGACGCATTTGGTGAATCTATAAAAACGCCGGAGGAATTGGCCGAGGCGCAGGAGACACTTGCAGAAGTGGCTGAACATGTTATGGAAACAATGATTATCGAGGATCCGGATGTGAATACCATAGATGTGCGGGCTATGAAGCAGGCAACGATGCAGTTTCAGTTATGTGCAAAGAAGTCCAAAGAAGAAAGCTTTATGATTCCGGTACAGACCGGAGATGGAGTTACGGCTGTATCCTTAAAAGTTGTCCGTGGGAAAAAGGAAAAGGGATGGGTGGACATCCTGTTTGATACGAACAAGCTGGGAAAAGTTGCTGCTTCCTTTCAGGCGAAAGAGGACGGCGTATCTGGTATGATTGCTGTAGATGAAGAAGATACACAGATGTTTTTGTCCGAGCATCTGGATACACTCACGGAAGCACTACGCGAGGGTACCGATGCCGAAACAGAAAACATAGATATTAAAATTGCATATGTAAGTGATCTTTCTTTGGAACACTATGAAATATCACAGATTACCAGAGAAGCAAGGCTGAAAAAAGAAGGCGGGCTTGCAACAAATGCGAATAATCCGGTACAGACAAGACGATTGTATCATATTGCAGAAGGTTTTATTCAGTCGATGCAGAAGTTGCAGAGCTAGTCAGATAATTCCATGCACCCGTATAAATGGCGCGGGCGAGTTTTT
>OLWH01001051.1_pt1 | contig 11396 bp, 7 predicted proteins | sample 1673381 | NCBI WGS metagenome assembly OLWH01 (sample SAMEA103958110, study PRJEB25191) | human gut metagenome | reverse complement strand
TACCGCCGGAACATCACGCTCGAGCCGATGAACGCCTATGAGCGCCATGTGATCCATGCCGCGCTGCAGGATTATCCCGACGTGACCACCTTCTCCACCGGCACCGAGCCGAACCGCCGCATCGTCGTGGCCTACAGCCGCTACAAGTCGGCAGAGGCCGCCGTCAAGAAGGATTTCCCGGAAACGGAAGAGGAATAAGCAAAAGGCAGGGGCTGCAGCGAGTTTATTTCGCTGCAGCCCCTTTGTTGTTGATTTTGTTATTCCTCGTCCCGTTCGCGCAGACCTGCGACGGAGCTGACGGGCAGCGAGAAGCAGATCGCACCGGCCTTTGTGCCGGGGCCTGCATTTTCGTTGATCGCGCGCATGATCGCGGTCTTTTCGTCCGCGTAGGCGATGATGTAGACCATATCCTTTTCGTCGGCCAGACTCACGCCGAAGAATTTCTCTCCGCGCTTCGAGCCTGTGCCCTTGGCGTGCAGCACCGTGCCGCCGCCTGCGCCTGCGGCCCGTGCGGCGTCCATGACGAGATCGGCGTAGCCCTCGTTCAGGATCACGACGATCAGCTCATGATTGAATTCCATATGCGGCGTTCCTCCTGTTTTCAGATCGTTGGTCAGATAGGCGAGCGTTCTGCCGCCCGCCACGCTCTTGAGCGGCACGGTCAGCAGAATCCCGTTGCCGGGAATGTCGAGAAACAGCTTGCGCTTGGCAGCCTTGACGAGCTGCGCGGCCTCCTGCGCGCTGGCAACGGATGTCGTGACGGTCTTGGGCGTTTCATCCAGACCGTAGACGGCCAGATGCTCGTTTTTGGCCGTGCCCCTTCCGGGGGCGCTGAGGATCATCGGCAGACCCGTCTCGCGGAACAGGGCGTTCATGGCCTCGCCGCGGTCGGAATCGGTAACGGCAATGATATAATATAATTCCATATCAGCAGGCCTCCCACAGTTCGATGATCTCGTTGTCGCCGAAGTCCGGCAGAGCCGGTTCCTTTTCGGCGCGGCGGGATTTGATCACGTAGATCGCGCCCATGACCTGCACGGTGATGAGCGGCATCATCGCGACCAGCGCGACAAGGCCGAATGCGTCCGTCATGACATTCCCGCCCAGCGCTTCGCAGGCCCCCATGGCGAACGGCAGCATGAACGTCGCCGTCAGCGGGCCGGAGGCTACGCCGCCGGAGTCGAACGCGATGGCCGTAAACGTGCGCGGCACGAAGAACGACAGGGCCAGCGCGATGAAGTACCCCGGCACGAGGAAGTACATGATCGAAACGCCCGTGATGACGCGCAGCATGGCAAGTCCGCCTGCGGCGGAGACGGCGATGGACAGGCTCATGCCCATCGCTCTTGCCGAGATCGCGCCCGCGCTTAAATCCTCGACCTGCCGGTTGAGGATGTGGACGGCAGGCTCGGCGTTGATGATGAACCAGCCCATCAGCATGGCCAGCGGAATGAGCAGCCACAGCTTCCATCCCTCCGTCAGCGCCGCGCCCAGCGCATAGCCGACCGGCGAGAAGCCGACGTTCACGCCCGTCAGGAACAGGACGAGTCCCGCGTATGTATACAGAATGCCCACCATGACCCGCAAAAACGGCAGCTTCCGCAGCCGCAGCGAGACGACTTGGAAGATCAGGAAGAACACCACGATCGGCAGCAGCGCCAGCGTGACCTCCTTCAGATATTCCGGGAAGGCGTGCAGATAATCCCGGCCCAGCGCGACCGTATTGGTGATGGCGGCGGCAGTCTCGCTTTCCGCCTGTGCGGGCTGCGTCTTGTAGATCGCGCCCAGCAGCAGCACCGACGCGATCGGCCCGATGGAGCACAGCCCGACAAGGCCGAACGAGTCCGCTTTCGCATTTTCGTCGGAACGGATGGACGCAACGCCAACGCCGAGCGCCATGATGAACGGCACGGTCATCGGCCCGGTCGTCACGCCGCCGGAGTCAAACGCAACGGCGAGAATGCCCTGATCGGACAGGAACGCAGCCAAAAACACCAGCACATAAAACACGATCAGCAGCAGCCGCAGCGAAATGCCGAACAGAATACGCACCATGCAGAGCATCAGGAAAATACCCACGCCGACGGAGACGGTCAGGATGAGAACTGTCTTGTCGATCTCCGGCACGTTGGCCGCCAGCACCTGCAGATCCGGCTCGGCCACCGTAATGGCGACACCCAGCAGGAAGCTGACGATCAGGATCAGCCCAAGCCTGCGCGATTTTGTCAGCTTCGCGCCCATGTAGTTGCCGATCTTGCTCATGGACATCTCCGCGCCGAGCGTGAACAGTCCCATGCCCAAGATCAGCATGGCCGTCGCCAGCACGAACGAGAGCATCAGCCCCGTATCGACCGGCACGAGCACAAAGCAGATCGTCAGCACGATCAGGCTGATCGGCAGCACGGAGGCCGCAGCCTCCTTCAGTTTTTCCAGTAACACCTGTTTGCGGTACAAAGCCTCACTCCTATTTCAAGAATTGTTCTTATTTTATCAGAAAAATCCCGTTCTGAACAGAGCGGAAATGTAAAAAGGCTGTTAATTTTATGCACCGTGTATTTTTATGCAGTTTCACCAAAGAATCATCGATTTACTTGACGAAAGGACAGAACGCCAATACAATAAGAGAGCTTATGCGCAGACTCCTGGCTGCATACGCGGCCGGGGGTGAGATTTTATGAAGAAGAGAGAGTATTTTATGGAGAAGAAACCCGCGCGCGCCATTGCCCTGCTGCCCATCGGGGTGTTCCTTGTTTTGTATCTGGGGCTGGGCTGCCTGTTTGAATACGGCCTGAAAATTGAAATGGGCTTTTACAACATTCCAATCGTCGTGGCGTTTCTGGCCGCGATCCTCGTCGCCTGCCTGCAGAACCGGGCGCTGTCGTTTGACGACAAGCTGGAGGTCATGGCAAAGGGCGTCGGCGATAAGAATATTATGACGATGATCCTGATCTTTCTGGCCGCCGGTGTGTTCGTCGGCGTCGTGGGCCGCAGCAGCGCGGAGTCCGTCGCGTATTTCATGCTTGCGCATATCCCGGCGCGGTTCGCCGTTGCGGTGCTGTTCATCGTCTCATGCTTCGTCTCGACGGCCATGGGCACGTCCTGCGGCACGATCACGCTGATCGTCCCCATCGCCGTCGCCGTGGCGAAGGCGTCGGGGTTCCATCTGGCGCTGTGCATCGGCTCCGTCATGGGCGGTGCGATGTTCGGCGACAATCTCTCGTTCATCTCCGATACGACCATCGCCGCCTGCAGCACGCAGGGCTGCGAAATGAAGGACAAATTCCGCACAAACTTCCGCATTGCGCTTCCGGCGGCGCTGGTGGCGCTGGCGCTGATCCTCGTGTTCTCGCTGAAAAGCGATATTGGCGCGGTAGAGATCCCGGAATACCATCTGCTGCAGACCGTCCCGTATCTGCTGGTGCTCGTTGGCGGCGTGGCGGGCGTTAACGTGTTCCTCGTGCTGCTGACCGGCATTTTCTCCGGCACCATCATCATGCTCGCCACCGGTGCGGTGCACCCGACCGAGCTGCTGGGGAACATGGGCTCCGGCGCGTCCGGGATGTTTGAGACGATCATGGTCACGATCCTTGTCTCGGCCATGTGCGGCCTCATCCGCGAATACGGCGGCTTTGAAGCGCTGCTCGGCTTTATCCGCCGCATTTTCCACGGCAACAAGGGCGGCCAGCTGGGCATCGGATTGCTTGTCGGCGCGATGGACATTGCCACGGCCAACAATACCGTCGCCATCGTCATGGCCGGTCCCATCGCGAAGCAGATGAGCGAGGAATACGGCATCACGGGCAAGAAGAGCGCGTCGCTGCTCGACACCTTCTCATGCATCTTCCAGGGCATCATCCCCTACGGCGCGCAGATGCTGCTGGCGATCTCCGCCGTTTCAGAACTCGGTGAAACGCTCACCGCGTTCCAGATTATCCCGTTCCTGTTCTACCCCTACCTGCTGCTCATCAGCTCGCTGGTGTTTATCTTCCTTGTGCCGGAAAGAAAGTAAGTGGATCGAGCACAGGCAACCACAAAACTGAACGGCTTTCGGTGAATACGCTCCGCCCCTACGAACGCATTGCTGCCTGAAACGGGCAGCAATGCGTTTTGATCGTATAAACCGAGGCCCCGCAGACGGCGGGGCCTCGGCTTTTGCGTTTATTGTTCTGCCGCGTGCAGGATGACGGTCAGCAGCTCGTCGCGGCCGTCGCCCTTTTCGGCGGAGAAGGGGATCAGGCGCACGTCATCCGGCAGGGACAGCACCTCGCGGATGCGGGCAAGATTTGACTCGATCTCGCTTTTTTTGAGCTTATCAAGCTTGTTGGCCACGACCACGAAGGGCTTGCCGGACTGCAGGAAGTACTTTGCCATGACCACGTCATTCGCTGTCGGTGCGTGGCGTGCGTCGACGAGCATGACGCCGAAGGTAAGCGTGTCCGGCGCGGCAAAATAGGCCTCCATGAGCCTGCCCCAGCGCTCTTTTTCCTTCTGCGGGACCTTGGCGTAGCCGTAGCCCGGCAGGTCGACGAGGTATATGGCCGCATCAATGCGGAAAAAGTTGATGTGCGTGGTCTTGCCGGGGGCTTCGCCGACGCGGGCGAAGTTTTTGCGCAGCAGAAGCTTGTTGATGACGGAGGATTTTCCGACGTTGGACTTGCCCGCAAACGCGATCTGCGGCAGGCCGTCCTTCGGGCAGTCGGCGACGGAGGTGACGGAGCGGACAAATTCCGCGTTATGCAGATTCATGCAGGCCTCCTCACTGCCGGATGCCGGGCTTGCGGCGCGTTTTGGGTGCGGGGATCGGCATTGCGGGCGCGGCGGGAACCGAAATTGTCCCCGCTGCATCGTCTGCGGGCAGAAGGGCAGCCTCCAGCACGCGGTCGGCGCTGGAAACCGTGATGAATTGCAGCGCCTGCCGCACGGTCTGGTCGATCTCCTCCAGATCCTTTTCGTTTTCCGCCGGGATGATGACGGTCTTGACCCCGTGGCGCAGAGCAGCCATGGTCTTTTCCTTCAGCCCGCCGATGGCGAGCACCCGGCCCCGGATGGAAATTTCACCTGTCATGGCGACGTCGCGCCGCACGGGGCGGTTCGTAAGCGCCGAGACGATGGCGGTGCAGATCGTGATACCGGCGGAGGGCCCGTCCTTCGGGACGGCTCCCTCCGGGAAGTGGACGTGAATGTCCTTCGTTTTGTAGAAATCCGAGGCGAGGCCCAGCGCCTTTGCGCGCGAGCGGATAAAGCTCATGGCTGCGAAGGCGGATTCCTTCATCACGTCGCCCAGATTGCCGGTCAGTTCCAGCTTGCCGGTACCGTCGACCACGTTGACCTCGACCTCAAGCGTCGTGCCGCCGACGGCTGTCCACGCAAGGCCCGTGACAAGCCCGACCTGATCGGTCGTGACGTTTGCCTCCGGCAGGAATTTGCGGACGCCGAGGAAGTCTTCGAGATTGCCGCCGGTGATGGAAATGCGCTTGGGCGGCTCGTCGGAGACGAAGCGCATGGCGCACTTGCGGCAGAGCGCGGCAATTTGCCGCTCAAGACTGCGGACGCCGGATTCGCGCGTGTAGCAGGCAATGATCTCGCGGATCGCGTCGTCGGAGACGCGCACCTGCGTGCGCTTCATGCCGTGCTTTTTCAGCTGCTTCGGCAGCAGGTGCCGCTTGGCGATCTGCAGCTTTTCCTCGTCCGTATAAGACCCCAGCTCAATGACCTCCATGCGGTCGAGCAGGGCGCGGGGGATGGTGTCGGTCGTGTTGGCAGTGGTGATGAACATGCAGTGGGACAGATCGAACGGCACCTCAATATAATGGTCGCGGAAGCTGGAATTCTGAGCAGAGTCCAGCACCTCCAGCAGCGCGGACGACGGGTCACCTTTATAATCGCTGCCGAGCTTGTCAATTTCGTCGAGCAGCAGCAGCGCGTTTTTGCTCTTGGCCTGAATCAGAGCCGTCATAATGCGGCCCGGCATAGCGCCGATATACGTCTTGCGGTGGCCGCGGATCTCGGCCTCGTCGCGCACGCCGCCGAGAGACAGGCGGGCCAGCTTCCGGTTCAGCGCCCGTGCGATCGAAATCGCGACGGACGTTTTGCCTACGCCCGGAGGGCCGACCAGGCAGAGGATCTGCCCCGGCAGCTCCGGAGCCAGCTGGCGCACGGCCAGCGTTTCAAGAATGCGCTTTTTGACCGTCTCAAGGCCGAAGTGATCCTCGTCGAGAATTTTTGCAGCGGCCTTTACATCCAGCCGCTCCTTCGTCTCTTTGTTCCACGGCAGGTCGAGGATCGTGTCGAGATAATTGCGCAGAACGGAGGCCTCGGCGGAGCCGGGCTGCTGGCGCGCAAAGCGCGAAACTTCACGCAGCAGCTTTTCCTCCGTCTCCTGCGGAAGCTTCAGCGCCTGAATTTTGGTGCGGTAGCTGTCCGCGTCGCTGTCGTCGTCCTCGCCGAGTTCTTCGCGGATGACGTGCAGCTGCTCGCGCAGATAATAATCGCGCTGGTTCTGGTTGACATTCTGCTGCACCTGATCGTTGATCTCGCTTTCCAGCCGCAGAATGTCAAGCTCCTTCGCCATCATGCGGATGCACAGCTCCAGCCGGTGAACGGGCGGCAGCGTCTCAAGGATCTTCTGCTTGTCCTCATAGCCGAAGGTGGCGTTCTGGGCGATGAAATCGGCCAGCTCGCCCGCGTCGTCGGTCGAAGAGCCTTGCAGCAGGTTTTCCTGCCCGGATTTGACGGCCAGATCGATAAACTGCTCAAACAGCTGGTGCGCCTGCCGCACGAGCGCCTGCGTGCGCGGTACGGCGGCGTGATAGCCTGGCTCGTCCAGCTCCATCGCGCGGGCGAAGAGATACGGCTCGGCGTGGATCATGTCGGTCAGCTGCGCGCGGTATTTGCCCTCGACGAGAATGCGCATATTGTCGCCCGGCAGGCGCAGGATCTGCCGCACATAGGCCACGGTGCCGACGGAATACAGGTCGGTCTTCTTCGGCTCGTCGCACTGCACGTCGCGCTGGGCGACAAGGAAGATCATCTGATCGGCCCGCATGGCCTCCTCAACGGCGCGGGCAGACCGGCTCCTTCCGACGTCGAAATGCGTCACGCAGCCGGGGAACACCACGATCCCGCGCAGCGGCAGGACCGGCAGGCAGGCAAGGGGTTTATAGTCGCTCATAAAAGTTGTCTCCTTTCGCGGAGGATAAAAATACGCAGGAAGGGAGCGCACGCTCCCTTCCTGTTTGTTGTGTTACAGCGTTACGCCTGCGTTCTTGATGGGAGCGCGGGGCTTTGCGGCGTCGCGGGTGATCTGGGGCGGCTCGCCTTCGCGCACGCAGCGCTCGGTGATGCAGACGGACTGGATGGTGGGGTCGGACGGGATCTCGTACATGATCTTCGTCATGATCTCCTCCATGATCGCGCGCAGACCGCGCGCGCCGATCTGGCGCTCGATGGCCTTTTCCGCGATGGCCTCCAGCGCGCCCTTTTCGAAGCTCAGCTCGACCTGATCATAGGACAGCAGCTTGTGGTACTGCTTGCAGAGCGCGTTTTTCGGCTCCGTCAGGATGCGCACCAGATCGTCCTTGTCAAGCCCGCGCAGGGACGTGATGACCGGCAGGCGGCCCACAAGTTCCGGAATAATGCCGAACTTCAGCAGATCATGCGGCTGCACGAGCTGGAAGAGCTTTCCGACGTTGTGGTCGCCCTTGCTCTTGACCGTAGAGTTGAAGCCCACGGCGGAGGTATCGGTGCGCTGCTCGATGATCTTGTCAAGCCCGTCGAACGCGCCGCCGCAGATGAAGAGGATGTTGGTCGTGTCGACCTGAATGAACTCCTGCTGCGGGTGCTTGCGTCCGCCCTGCGGGGGGACATTTGCGACCGTGCCCTCGACGATCTTCAAAAGCGCCTGCTGGACGCCCTCACCGGAGACATCGCGGGTGATGGAGGTGTTCTCCGACTTACGGGCGATCTTGTCGATCTCGTCGATATAGATGATGCCGCGCTCGGCCAGCTCTACGTCGAAATCCGCCGCCTGCAGAAGCCGGAGCAGGATATTCTCAACATCCTCGCCCACATAACCGGCCTCGGTCAGCGTGGTCGCGTCCGCGATGGCGAACGGCACGTCGAGCATCTTGGCCAGCGTCTGGGCAAACAGTGTCTTGCCGGAGCCGGTGGGGCCGATGAGCAGAATGTTGCTCTTCTGCAGCTCCACGTCGGAGTCGTTCTGGAAATAAATGCGCTTATAGTGGTTATAGACCGCCACAGACAGGGCGATTTTTGCGTCGTCCTGACCGATGATATAGTGGTCCATGTAGGTCTTGATCTGCTGCGGCGTGGGGAGCGTGTCGGGCAGTTCAAGCTGCTGCTCGTTCAGGCCGTTGTGCATCTCATCGTGCAGGATGGACGAGCAGAGCTCGACGCATTCATTGCAGATGTAGACATTGGGACCGGCGATGATGCGGCCGACCTGCTCCTGTTTTTTGCCGCAGAAGGAGCAGCGGATGGAGTCTCTTGCCAAGCTGGACTCCTCCTTTCAGGGATTATTGTCTCTTGTAGATGACCTTGTCAACAAGGCCGTAGGCCTGCGCCTCTTCGGCGGTCATGAAGTTGTCGCGCTCGGTATCGATCTTGATCGTCTCAAGCGGCTTGCCGGTGTTGGAGGCAAGGATCTCGTTCAGACGCTGCTTGATCTTCAGCATCCGTTCGACCTGGATCTGCATATCGGTCGCCTGCCCCTGCGTGCCGCCGGAGGGCTGGTGGATCATGATCTCCGCGTTGGGAAGGGCAAGGCGCTTGCCCTTCGTGCCGGAGGACAGCAAAAACGCGCCCATCGACGCGGCCATGCCCACGCAGATGGTGGACACGTCGCACTTGATGAACTGCATGGTGTCATAGATCGCCATGCCGTCGGTCACGCTGCCGCCGGGGGAGTTGATGTAGAACTGAATGTCCTTATCGGGGTCCTGCGCCTCAAGATAGAGCAGCTGCGCAACGATCAGACTGGCAGTGGTGCTGTTGACCTCTTCGGACAGGATGATGATACGGTCGTTGAGCAGGCGGGAGAAGATATCATACGACCGCTCGCCGCGGCTCGTCTGCTCGACAACATACGGAACCAAACTCATAATTTGGGATTCTCCTTTCAGACGGATGTCAGGTTGGCTGTAGGATTCTACCCAACGGGCCGGAGAATTATTCCTCGGTCTTGGCCTCTTCGGCGGGAACCTCAGCGGCGTCTTCCTTCTTGGCGGCCTTCTTTGCCGTCTTCTTTTCCTTCTCGACGGGCTTTGCATTGTCCACGATCAGCTTGACAGCCTTGCGGCCCTTGAGATCGGACTTGACGGCCTCAACGTCGACCATTTCCCTGATCTTGTCCAGCTCCATCTTATACTGCTCGGCCATCTTCTTCAGCTCTTCCTCGACTTCCTCTTCGGTCACGTCGAGGTTCTCCTGATGGACGATCTCGCTGAGCAGAATGTTGCTGCGGACGGTCTGCTCGGCCATCGGGCGCATGGAATCGCGCATACCCTTGACGTCGCCGCCGATCATCTTGAGGTAGTCGTCCATCTTCATGCCCTGGGACTGCAGCTGATAGGCAAACTGCTCGAGCTGCTTGTCGACCTGCTCGTCGATCATGCAGGCGGGGATATTGCAGGTCATGTTCTTGCCTGCGAGGACGACGGCTTCATTTTCAAACTCGCGGTCAACAGCTTCCTGACGCTTTGCGGCGAGGTCGGCCTTGATGCTCTTCTTGAGCGCGGCCAGCGTGTCGAATTCGGAGACGTCCTTGGCAAACTCATCGTCGAGCTCGGGCTTGATGGTCTCCTTAACCTCGTGGATCTTGCACTTGAAGGTGGCTTCCTTACCGGCAAGCTCCTTGGTGTAGTTCTCGGGGAAGGTCACGACGACATCCTTCTCGTCGCCTGCCTTGAGGCCGACGAGCTGATCCTCGAAGCCGGGGATGAACGCGCCGGAGCCGAGCGTCAGGGTGTAGCCCTCGGCCTTGCCGCCGTCAAACGGCTTGCCGTCCACGAAGCCCTCAAAGTCCAGAACGACGGTGTCGCCGGTCTTCGCTTCGCGGTCGACCGTTTCGATGCGGGCGTTGCGCTCCTGCATGCGGGAAAGCTCTGCGTCAACCTCTGCCTTGGAGATGGAGACGGATTCCTTGGGGACCTCGATGCCCTTGTATTCGCCGAGGGTGACCTCGGGGTAAAGCTCCGTGGAGACAGTCAGCACGACGCTGCCGTCCTCGGGGGTCTGCATATCGGTAACGGAGGGCTGGCCGACAGCCTTGAGCTCCTGCTTGATAATGGCAGCCTCGTAAATGTCGGGGAAGATCTCGCTCACGGCGTCTTCATAGAACACCTGAGAGCCGTACATGCGCTCGACGAACTTGCGCGGGGCCTTGCCCTTGCGGAAGCCGGGGATCATGATGTCCTTGCGGATCTTGGCATACGCCTTGTCCAGCGCGGTCTGGAACTCGTCCTTTGCGATCTCGACAGTGACCTTTGCGCTGCCGTTTTCTTTCTCTACGTTTTTGACGTTCATTGTGGTACTTTCCTCCTATGCGGTGCGGCTTATAAAAGGCCGTAATTCACCATTCTCATTTGAATCCGCTCTATTCTACCAGACTTCATGCAAGAAATCCACTGTTTTTTCAGGAATTTATCCGAATTCAGAAAAAATTCAAAATCTTTCCGCTCATCCGATCCTCTGCGGCTGAAAATCGACGTGATCCGCCGAAACAAGGCGGTACTCGATGCCCTGATAGTCGTCCTCCAGCGCCAGCCGGATGGAGTCGGCGTGCAGGTGGCCGTAATAGCAGCGCGTCACGCCGTACTGCTTCAGAAGCGCCAGAATTTCCGAACAGGCGTACCCGCGGTAGCGCGGCGGATAGTGCAGGAAGCAGTATTTTTCCGCGTCCCCCGCCAGCTGCAAAGAGCGTTCGAGCCGCCCAAGCTCCCGCCGGAAAATTTTCTCGTCGTGGCTGCCCTCCTTCTGCGCGTCGTAGAACCACCCGCGCGTGCCGCACAGGGCGATATCGCCGTAGAAGAAGCAGGAGTTGTTCAGGACGTGGAAGTCTGCAAACCCATGCTCCGCGCAGAAGCGGTCAAAGGCCCGCAGCGTCGTCCACCAGTAGTCATGGTTGCCCTTGAGGATGATCTTGCGGCCGGGGATGGCGTTCATAAAGGAAAAATCCTCCGCCGCGTCGTCAAGGCTCATCGCCCAGCTGAGATCGCCGAGCAGAACGGTCGTGTCCTCCGGGCCAATGACCTTCAGATTTTCCCGCAGCTTTTTCATATACCCTGTCCAGCGGCCCCCGAACACGTCCATCGGCTTGTCTGCCGGGCCGAGCGACAGGTGCAGATCTCCAATCGCGTACAGGGCCATCAGCGCAGAAA
>OLWH01001045.1_pt1 | contig 11440 bp, 10 predicted proteins | sample 1673381 | NCBI WGS metagenome assembly OLWH01 (sample SAMEA103958110, study PRJEB25191) | human gut metagenome | reverse complement strand
CGTATGAAATGGCCTATCATCATCCGTTCTACGGGAATGATGCTGCTCTATTCGCTCATCTCCACGATAGCCAACCAGCGCATGCCTTACCGCTTCATGTCAACCTGGGTTTGCATCATGCTTACCGTTCGTATGGTCATTGCCCCTTGCATCGGCTCTGCGCTCTATACCAATGTGCTTCAGCACAGACAGCAGTATTATGTAACCCGCTTTGCCCAGGATTACGACCGCACGAACATCGAGACGGCGAAGACTTACGACCAGACGGTGAGAGGCATGCAATATCAGGGCAAGAGTGTAACCGAGGCACAGAATATGGCTGCCATGAGTACGAAGGGAAAGGTACAGGTACAGGCCACGCTGGTGAGCATCAAGGAGATGGCAGGCTGGACCTTCTACGGCTGTCTGCTGTGTGCCGGACTGATGCTCGTTCTCCCTTGGCGCAAGCGCAATATCGGGGAACTGACGCGTGAGTATCTGCTGAAGAATGTAGATGTGAAATCCCTGGGAAGAAGGTAGTGGAGTGCTAAAATATCATAAAAGATACAGGCTGCTCATCTGGTGAATGGATATTTTTGTTATCTTCGCAGTTAAATCTGAAGATAACAGATCCATATTCATCATGAAAATAACAGATAATATCATCATATATGAGGCTCATGAGTTTCCTCAGCTGTTGATGCAGCCTTTCTACTCCGACTATGTCGGAATCGTAATCTGTCATCAGGGGATGTTCCGTTTCTGCGTAGACGGAACATCCTTTGTTGCATCTGAGGGTGAAACCGTTTTCCTCTCCAAAGGAGTGATGTTTCATGTGCAGGAAACGGGCAAGAACCTCAAATATACCCTTCTTTTTTACCGTGCTGAACAGATTCGTCACATGTTGGGTAATACCGTGGTTACCATGCGTCTTTATGCTACGATTTATCCCAAATCCTGCCATGTCAGGACGACGGGCTATGAGGATATGCTTACTTCTTATGCCCTGATGCTGAGGAAACTGGAGCTGGAAAAAGAGAAGAGTGGTGAACTGGATGCCTATTGTGTGCATGAGCAGAAACTGTTGCTGATGGCTGTTACGTACCGTTTGTGCAGCATCTTCTCGGCATCGTTCAAGGCTGCCGGCAAGGAGATGGAACGGAAGATTGCCATCTTTGAGTCGCTGGTGCTGCTGATAGAGAAGAACTATATGCGTGAGCGCAGTGTGGCTTTCTATGCAGACGAACTCTGTCTTACACCGAAATATCTGTCGGTACTGGTCAAGTCGGTTTGCGGTCAGACGGTCCAGCAGTTGCTTTTCAAGGCGATGATCCGTCGCAGTATCTACCTGATGAAGAACACCACGAAGACGATACAGCAGATAGCCAATGAACTCAGTTTTCCCAATGCTTCAGCCTTCGGAACCTTCTTCAAGAAACATACCGGTCTGTCGCCTAAGCATTACCGTAATTGGGAAGAGGGAATGAACCGAGATTTCATCCTATATCTATAAAATAAAAGAGGGACAGAGGATTTGTTCTGTCCCCTGTCCCGAAACTGTGATATAACTAAAACAACTGAGCGAAAGCTTCGGCTGTCTTTCCTGTATAGGTCTTCATCTCTGTAACCGGCTTGTAACTGAAATCCTTGAAGGCAAGGAGCTGTGTGGCAACAAACTGGTGGTCGTCAGAGATGCAAGCCTGTAACTTCATATTACCCATGCTGATGGCTGAAACAGGGAATTTGCTGATCGCTGTTTCTACATCCTTAGGGGCTGCACTGAGGATGTTCTCAAGCTTTCTTCCATCCTCTATAGAATATTCTTTCTCTTTTATCTTAATCACACTGTTGGTAGGTTGATAGATGAGCTTGACAGTCAAACCCATGAAACCTTTCTTTACCTGTACATCCTGGAGTGCCAAAACATCAGCACCCATCTCTAAATGATTAATCTTTGCCATAATTTTATACTGTTATTTTGCTTATTCTTAATTCTTGAAAAATAATATATATTGAACTGTTTTTTGTTTTGAATAGGGGTGTAACCAGTCTTATCGCAAATCTTAGGAAAGATGCGATAAACCTATATGAAATTTTAAAAAGAGAAAAGAATAAGCACTAACAGAGCAGATGTCGCAGGCAAATGACATAATACTTGCAGGCGACATCAAAGTGGATTGGGGCAGTTTCCTGTCGGAAAGGCTCTATGACACCTTCTATAGCTGATAAAAGGGATGATAAATAACGGATTCTATTTGTAAGCAATCTACTGGCAGTCTGACTGTTGTGCATGTTGCCACTTGGCAATAAGCGCTGCGGACGGCTGCTACAGATTCGGTAAGCAAGCTGTGAGGCGTTTTCAAGCTGTGCCTCAGGCTGGCTCTTGTCATACTCAACCTTCGCCAAACCATCTTTCTTATGGCTTGCATCTTCGGTATAAGAATCCTCGGGAGTAAAAGAAATAGGGGCAGCAGATACCTCTCCATAGCCTGAGAAGACCATGGATACCAGAAAAAGGATGTATAGTATCAACTGCCTCATATTAAATATATTATGGTGTCAGGATGAACTCCCGACACCAGGGATGATTAATAGCTTCTTGCGATGATGACACGGGCTACAGCTGGCTTGCCGCTTACCATATCTACACCTGGAGTCTGCTCGTAAGCGAAAGGCACGCAGCGGATGGTAGCCTGAGTCTCTTCCTTAATCTTAGCCTCGGTCTCGGCTGTACCGTCCCAATGGCAGAGGAAGAAACCACCGTCCTTCACACGCTTCTTGAACTCCTCGTAGTTGTCGCACTCATAAACGTGAGCATCACGGTAAGCACGAGCCTTCTCGAAGATATTCTTCTGGATGTCTTCCAGCATATTCTTTACGCGCTCAACGATACCGTCAAAGCTTACGTTCTCCTTCTCCAAGGTATCACGGCGCATAATCTCGATGGTGTTGTTCTCCAAGTCACGGCCACCCATAGCCAGACGAACAGGAACACCCTTCAACTCATAGTCAGCGAACTTGAAGCCAGGACGCTTGGCAGGGTTGTCATCATACTTCACGGTGATGCCCAACTCGCGGAGCTGGTCGATGACAGGCTGCAACTTAGCAGTAATCTGAGCCAACTGCTCGTCGCCCTTGTTGATAGGAACGATAACCACCTGAATAGGAGCCAGCTTTGGAGGCAATACGAGACCGTTATCATCGCTGTGAACCATGATGAGGGCACCCATCAGTCGGGTAGAAACACCCCATGAAGTAGCCCATACGTACTCAGGCTTGTTCTCCTTGTTCAAGTAGGTAACATCGAAACTCTTGGCGAAGTTCTGACCCAGGAAGTGAGAAGTACCACTCTGGAGAGCCTTGCCATCCTGCATCATTGCCTCGATGGTATAAGTGTTGAGAGCACCTGCGAAACGCTCAGTCTCACTCTTCACACCCTGCAATACAGGAACACCCATGTAGTTTTCAGCAAACTCAGCGTAAACCTTGAGCATCTCCTGAGCCTTTGCCTCAGCCTCTTCCTTAGTGGCATGAGCGGTATGACCCTCCTGCCAGAGAAACTCAGAAGTACGGAGGAATGGACGGGTACGCATCTCCCAACGCATTACGTTACACCACTGGTTGCAGAGGATAGGGAGATCACGCCATGAATGGATCCAGTTCTTATAGGTGTTCCAGATGATGGTCTCAGAAGTAGGACGGATGATGAGCTCCTCATCGAGCTTTGCGTTAGGATCAACCTCAACCTCTTTGCCATCCTCTGTAGAACGGAGGCGGTAGTGGGTAACTACGGCACACTCCTTGGCGAAACCTGCCACGTGCTCAGCCTCACGAGAGAAGAAACTCTTCGGGATGAGGAGAGGGAAGTATGCGTTCTGTACACCTGTCTGCTTAAACATCTTGTCGAGCTGTTGCTGCATCTTCTCCCAGATAGCGTAACCGTATGGTTTGATAATCATACAACCACGAACTGGTGACAACTCAGCGAGATCAGCCTTTACTACCAAATCATTGTACCACTGACTGTAGTTGTCAGCGCGCTTGGTTAAATTCTTGAGTTCTTTAGCCATATTGCTTTATTCTATTTATTTTGTTTTTTATTTCTTCTGTTATATATATATTAAGGTATAAGCTTGAGCCTTCATCATCTGCTGGCGGCAGTTCATCTGTCTGCAGGTGTCTGAAATCCGACTTTTAGGGATTTTCCACCCCCAAATAGGTGATTTCCTAGCTCTATTTCGACAAATACCCTTAAATTTGCATGCAAAAATACAAAAAAATATTAGAAAACTCTCCATTATGGAGAAAAAAGAGTTATCTTTGCAATTAAATAACATAAATATAGGAGATTTTAAAATGAAAAAGACTAATTTTGCAGTTGCAGGCCTCTCTTTGTGCTTGCTTTTTTCAAGTTGTGGAACCAATCAGAAGACAGGTACAGCTGTAGGTGCCGGTTCTGGTGCAGCTCTGGGTGCTCTCGTAGGTGGATTGCTCAACAATAGCCATCGTGGTACCGGTGCTCTCGTAGGTGCTGCTATCGGTGCAGCTGTTGGTGGCGGTGCTGGTAACCTCATAGGAAAGCACATGGATAAGGTAAAGGCTGAGGCTGAACAGGTGAAGAATGCACAGGTTGAGACTGTAACAGATGCCAATGGCTTGTCTGCCGTTAAGGTAACATTTGCTTCTGGTATCCTCTTCCCAACTAATGGTTCTACTCTCAGCAGTAGCGCAAAGACTGATTTGGCTCAGTTTGCCGGTGTATTGAAGAACAATACCGACTGCGAGGTTTCTATCCAGGGTTATACCGATGCTACAGGTAATGATGGTATCAACTTGCCATTGAGCCAGAAGCGTGCTGAGGCAGTTTACAACTATCTCGCTTCTTGCGGTGTTACAAGCCGTCAGGTAAAGAATGTTCAGGGTTTGGGTTCTGCTAACCCTGTTGTTAATACTACTGCTGCTTGTGCCCAGAACCGTCGTGTAGAGGTTTACATGTATGCTAGCCAGGCTATGGTTAACGCAGCCAACAACGGTACATTGAAGTAATAACTTTCATGCTCCCGGAAGGGAAAAACTAAATAGATGATTTTGAAGAAAATCAAGAATATGGTAAAATGGGTGGTGGTGCTGTTTTTCAGTACCACCATTCTTGCTGTAGTGGCATATAGGTTCATTCCTGTGTATGTCACTCCTCTGATGTTTATCCGATGCTTCCAGCAAGTAGCTGATGGAGAGAGTATTACCCTGCATCATCATTGGATTTCGATGGATAAGATTTCGCCTCACATGCCTGTGGCGGTGATGGCGAGCGAAGATGCGAGATTCCTGAAGCATCACGGTTTCGACTTCAATGCCATCGAGAGTGCGGCGAAGAATAATGCACGTGGTGGAAAGGTGCATGGAGCCAGTACCATCAGTCAGCAGACTGCTAAGAATGTCTTCCTGTGGCCTGGCCGTTCATGGACCCGCAAGGGATTTGAAGTCTACTTTACCTTCCTCATCGAAATGATGTGGAGCAAGCAGCGCATCATGGAGGTTTATCTCAACAGCATTGAGATGGGACCGGGTATCTATGGTGTGGATGCGGTTGCAGAATATCATTTCGACAAGAAAGCGAAAGATCTGTTTCGTGGCGAGTGTGCGCTGATAGCAGCTACACTTCCTAATCCGCGCAAATTCAGTTCGCTGCATCCTAGCGCTTATATGAAGAAGCGCCAGCGACAGATAGAACATCAGATGAGATTTATCCCTACCTTCCCTCGTGAGGGTGAAGATTTCGACCCGGGCACGGCTGTGGGAGGATATAGGGGGAAGTGAAGAATGAAGAGTGAAAAATCTGGTAAATATTGATTAATGGATTTACTGAACGACTTGAACGAAGCGCAGCGTGCTGCGGTAGAATATATTGACGGACCTTCGCTGGTGATAGCCGGTGCAGGTTCGGGTAAAACGCGTGTGCTTACTTATAAGATAGCTTATCTCCTGAGCCAGGGCATGAAACCCTGGAGCATCATGGCGCTCACCTTTACCAACAAGGCGGCAAGAGAGATGAAGGAACGTATCGGAAAACTGGTGGGAAATGACCTCGCCCAGCATCTCTATATGGGTACCTTTCACAGCATCTTCTCCCGAATCCTGAGAGCGGAGGCTGAGCATATCGGCTTCAACAACAACTTTACCATTTATGACGAAAGTGACTCGCGCTCGCTGATCAAGGCGATAGTGAAGGAGATGGGGCTGGATGATAAGAAGTATAAGCCTGCTGCCGTTCATGCCAAGATTTCGATGGCGAAGAACAACCTGATGAGTGCTGCGGCTTATGACAGCGATGCGGCTATCTTCGAGCAGAACAAGCGTGCGCAGATGCCTGAGGTTGGTAAGATTTTCGTGGCTTACGTGCAGCGCTGCAAGCAGGCCAATGCCATGGATTTCGATGATTTGCTGACACTTACCTATCAGCTCTTCAGGGAACATGAGGATATTCGCCACAAATATGCCGCCCGCTTCGATTATGTCCTGGTGGATGAGTATCAGGATACCAATCACGTTCAGATGTCTATCGTCATGCAACTCTGTCAGGAGAAGCAGCGTGTTTGTGCCGTGGGTGATGACTCGCAGAGTATCTATAGTTTCCGTGGTGCCAATATCGATAATATTCTCAACTATCAGCGCCAGTTTCAGGGAACGCGTCTCTTCAAACTGGAGCAGAACTACCGCTCTACCCAGACCATCGTTGAGGCGGCTAACAGTCTGATCAAGCATAACCGCAACCAGATTCCTAAGGATGTGTTCAGCGAGAATGCGAAGGGTGAGAAGATTCAGTATAAGCCTGCTTACAGCGACAAGGAAGAGGCGGCGATTGTGGCGAAGGACGTGAAGCGTATCCGGCGCGAGGATGGCTGCCAGTATAGTGATTTTGCCATTCTCTATCGTACCAATGCCCAGAGTCGTAGCTTCGAGGAGGAGTTCAGAAAGCAGGGTATTCCTTATCGCATTTATGGCGGACTGAGTTTCTACCAGCGCAAGGAAATTAAGGATATTATTGCATATTTCCGTCTGGTGGCGAATCCGGATGATGAAGAGGCTATCAAGCGTATTATCAACTATCCGGCTCGTGGAATCGGTGCTACTACGGTGCTGAAGATTGCTGACTGTGCCCATCAGAACCAGGTGAGTTTCTGGGAGGTAATCGGTGCCCCTGAGCGGTATGGACTGGCGGTTACCAAGGGTACGATGAACAAGCTGGAAACTTTCAGATTGCTAATTTCTTCGTTTATCGAACGGGCTCAAACTACGGATGTCTATGAATTGGGTGATGCCATTATCAAGGAGAGTGGCATCAGTCAGGATATCATGTCGGGCAAGGATGCCGATGATCTGGCACGTCAGGAGAACCTGGAGGAATTCTTGAGCGGTATGTCGGCTTTTGTGGAGGAACGCCGTGAAGAGGGTAGGTTTGATGAACTCTTCCTGCAGGATTATCTGCAGGATGTGGCTCTGCTTACCGATGCTGACAGCGATGGTGATAAGGATGAACCTCGTGTTTCTCTGATGACGGTTCATGCTGCCAAGGGTCTGGAGTTTCCTACGGTATTTGTGGTTGGTTTGGAAGAGAATATCTTCCCAAGTCCGCTTTCTGCTGCTTCGCTCAGAGAACTGGAGGAGGAACGAAGATTGCTTTACGTTGCCATTACTCGAGCTGAGAAACATTGTATCCTGACGAACGCCAAGAACCGCTGGCGATATGGCAAGATGGAGTTTGATAATCCGAGTCGGTTTATCGATGAGATTGACGGCAAGTTGATTGATAGCCTGGATGAGGCTGGTGGAAGCTTGTTTGGCTCCAGAGCTGATTCGATGTCTGACCAGCCGGAGTGGGCGAGAGCGCAACGTTCTCGCAGACCGTGGGAGGATGCTGAGCAGCCTAGATACAGTAGCAGGTATCAGAATTCCAAACCGGTAGCATCGCAGTTTGTAGCAGATCCTAAGCCTTCTCTCTTTGATGATGAACCGGAGACTTCACATACTTCCGAACGCTCGTCTGTTTCCGGACGCTCATCTCTCTCTGAAGGTAATTTCAAGTCTGTTAGAGCGCTGAATGCAGCTAAACGTTACATGGAGACGCATTCTTCTCATCCTGCTTCTCGCAGTACAGGATCTTCTGCAGCATCAGTTTCTTCTTCTGCAGCTTCATCTGTTGGCAGTTCTTCTTGTGGTTTGCAGGAGGGAATGAAGATTGAACATCAGCGTTTTGGACGGGGAACGGTGTTGAAGATTGAAGGTACTGGTGAGAATACGAAGGCTACGGTGGAGTTCGTTCATTCTGGCACCAAACAGCTTCTGCTGAAATATGCCAAGTTTACGGTAGTAGATTAAGTTCTGTAGTCTGATGTTTATATTTAAAGGTTTATCCTGTTTTGAAGTTCTCTCTTACAGGTAGAATCTTATAATATAGATAAAGAGTTATAAAAATAGATTGGGCAAGGTCATCTCTGGTCTTGCCCTTTTTGTTTCTATATACTATAAATTGAAAAAGCGTCCCCGCAGTAGCCTCACGGTTACTACGGGGACTTATATTACTAACATCTAACTTTAGCATTTTTGTTTAAACTTAAAAACGAATTCTTTATGAGAGTAATTTCTCCATTATCTATAAACATAAACCAAGTATCTCATATATTGCAAGTAACTTGTATCCTGCAAATATCTTGTATCCTTAAATGCAAGTTCTTAGAAAAGTTAAACCCATAAATCAGTATCTCTACTAATATCTTGATTATTTTTATTTTATTGCTTTTTGTCTGTTTAATATTTAATACTTTTAATTTACAATGCAAAGATATAAAAAAAATGGGTAAACTCCAAATTAATTTTGTTTTATTTTGTGTTAAATGGCTTTTATCGTACTTATGCGGCGTTTTTTAAGGATTAACTGGCAAAGTTAAAAGGGTGTATCATAAACATTCAAATGCTTTATGATACACCCTCTTTCTCAGGATTCTGAATATTTTTTCGTGTTTATAACGCTTCGTCTTCAGGACGTGGCATCTGTGTCTGGGGCTTCTGTTTCTTGCCTGACTTCATGAATAGTTTCTTCTTCTTGAGCCATGCAGCCTTGCGTATTTCGTATTCTTCGCGATGACGCTCCAAAAAATTATCTGCCATGTTTCGTTTCCTTTTTTACTTTGCGTTATGAATGCTTATTCTTTTTCTTTAAACTTACTGTAAATCATCTTTATCTGTATAGGACTTGTCGCCTTGCCGTTGCTGTCGGTGGTTATTACACCTCTTTTCAGTCGGGTAGAAGCGAGTGACATATCGTGATTAATCTTGGAGATGACGGTAGTATGTCCCTGTGCGGTTGTGATGATGTTTACAGGAACCAGTACTACTTTATTCCAGTTTTCTCCCTTGCCCTTGTTCTTATACATGACAGAAACCAGGTTGGCGATATTCTGGAATGTATAGGCATTCTTATAAGTACCTGTACTGCTGTAGCTTGTGGTATAAGAAGTACGGCTATCTGCCAACTTGCTCTTTTCGAAGAACGACTGCAAACTGTCTTTCTGAACCATCAGGATGGTGCTTGGTGTAGCAAAGTTGTATGGGTTGTCTTCGTTGTCATTGTTGAGTCGTGGGAAAGAGATGGTAGCTGTGTTGAGCGTATCCTTCTCATGTCCCTTCATGATATCTTCGATAGGGAGGGTAACCTCGGTGAAGATACCTGCTGGCGACTTGAGGTAAGTACAGTTCTGCTGACTTGCCAACTCCTCCAAGTTCGTGGTATCGTTCTCAATCTTGTTGAGCTGCAATACCTCTTCTGTACCATCGAAACGGTTGTATCCGATGCCTACAGCTATACTGTCTGTAACGCCGTCCTTTGCCTTGATGGTCTTGTGGCGGGTCCAGTAGAAGATAAGCTCTGTATTCCAGATCTTAGCCATGTTACCCGTACCGCCTACATTCTTGATGAAGAAGCCAGGGCAGACGTTGTGCAGGAACTTGTAGTTGGTCTTGAAGTACTCAGGATGTTCTGCGTATGTTTGCATGATGTAAGAACCATAGTTCTTGTATGTCTTACCATCTTTCTCATACTTCTTATTCAAGTAAATCTTGAAGTTCTTGACATCTGATGTATTGCTCAAGTTGTAATTACTGCTCCAATGCTGGTTGTTTTCGCTTACCCAGCCTTCCTTGAAGACATCATAATCAGAGTAATACTCCTTATCTTCTGCCATCGGCTTTGTCATCTCATAGGCTGTCACCTTCATTGGGGCGATAGTATCGCCGTAGCTGGCATTGTATGAAACCAGGAGGTAGCATGAGTCTGCTTCGATAGAACCTTTGTTTGCCTGCTTGATGTAATCGAGTGTATCTATAGAGAAAGTAGGCAATACGCTCAACTGGGTCATGTAGTCACCCTTTACATAGTTGCCGGTTTCCGGGTCTTTCATCTTACCGATGAGACCGCTGTTGTTGCGGCTCAATACGGCACCTGAAACCATAGACTTTGTAGCTACAGGAAATACTGCGCTAGTGATGTTGATGTTGTCAATATCGTTAGTGATGCTACCACCGATTCCCTCGGTGGTGTCATCACATGCAGCGAAAGTAAGCGCTGCTATTACTAATACTGTTAAGAGTCTTAAAATTTTCATTATCCTTGTATGTATGTGTCTCTGTTGTCGGAATTTTATTCTGCGTCAGGACAAACCTTGTTGATGAAGTCTGCGTATGGCTCCTGGATATCTTCTCCCGGATAAGCCAGTACAGGCTTGTTCTTCTCCTTCGCATAATCAAAGAGGATCTGGTTAGCTTCTTCTTCACCTTCTACTACACCGTCGCTATAGTCGATGGCGAGTTTGCCGAGCTCAATGAAGTTGAAGTCGTCCTGATAGCCGTCGAGCAGTTCTGACTTGGCATCGCGGAAGGCAACGCAACGTTTGAAGTTGGTACCCAGTTCACCCTTGAGTTCGTTGGTATAGAGAGCGGTAATCACCTTTGATTCTGCAAATGAAGGCTCTTCGCTGTAGGCTGTCTTTACATAGAATGGTACTACTGCGCTAGCCCAACCCTGGCAGACAATCACATCAGGCTGCCAGCGGAGCTTCTTCACGGTTTCCAATACGCCACGTGCGAAGAAGATAGCTCTTTCTCCGTTGTCGGCATATTCCTTTCCGTTTTCATCGGTGCCCATCTGGCGGCTCTTGAAATAGTCGTCATTATCGATGAAATAAATCTGCTGTCGTGTTGTTGGTATAGATGCAACCTTGATGATCAGCGGATGGTCTGTATCATCTATGATAAGGTTCATACCAGACAGGCGAATGACCTCGTGCAATTGTCCGCGACGCTCGTTGATGGTGCCCCACTTAGGCATGAAGGTGCGGATCTCAAAACCTGCTTCCTGCATCTTCTGAGGCAGTTCGCGTCCCATGATTGACATGTGAGACTCGGCTAC
>OLWH01001040.1_pt1 | contig 11481 bp, 8 predicted proteins | sample 1673381 | NCBI WGS metagenome assembly OLWH01 (sample SAMEA103958110, study PRJEB25191) | human gut metagenome | reverse complement strand
ACTTCAGGTCTGCCGGAGTCTGCAAACAATTTTGCGCATAAATCTTGACGGGACCAGATCCCACGCTACCGTGACAATGGGAGCAGCACATCCAACCTGTATTCCGTGCAGTAAGGCCGCAAAAAAAGCGCAGTCCTCCGCCAAGGGAGGACTGCGCCCATTTGCTGGACCCAGGGGAGGTTCATGATGGACCTCCCAGAAGGACTCACTCTATCGGAGATTTAACACAGAGAAAGAAACAAGCGTCACTTCCAGAATTGCTCTAAAACCCTCTATGATATGCAAACTATGGCTTTTAGATAGTCTTCTCCTGAAGAATGAAGTCTTTCTTTTGTAACCGCCTCAGCCACACTGCTGGACATTATTTCACATGAACAGATGCAATGTCTACGTAGCTGGCATCTGTGTAGAAGTCATAGCCAGTTATCTTATCAGTATTCCACAGAGCCAGATCGTGAGTGCCGGTTACAGGCACCAGAAGATTCTGATCTGCAATACCATTCAGAATTATTCCATAGATTTCCTGCACACGCTGAGAATCAGAAGTGGAGTCCAATTCTGCGAAAATTTCAGGATTCTCAAAGAAAGCAGAGAACTGGCAGAGGATCGGATCACCCATAGCGCCAGGAGCCATATTGCTCATATCTGTTGCAGGGTCAAAGGAACCGCCAGCAGTATTGTAGAAGGTCAGATCATATTCGCCAGCCATCAAGGCTCCATACCAGGTGTTCATGTCTACTGCATCAATAGTAACATCGAAGCCGAGTTCTTTAAGAGAAGCTGCAATAGAAAGAACTGCATTGTCAACACTTGCAAGGCTCTGAGAATAGTTGAAATGAATGGCGAGAGAAGTTCCGTCCTTCTCCAGGATACCGTCATCATTGGTATCCTCATAGCCGGCTTCCTTCATGAGCTGCTTTGCCTTTTCCATGTCGGTAGGATAGGTCTTAACCTCCACACCGCAGTTGGGCTTTTCATTCGTAAAGAGGGTTTCGGCAGCAGTCTCCAGACCATCGAAAACAGAGGTTTCCAACTCCTGCTGATTAACAGCGTAGGATACTGCTTCCCTTACAAGAGGATCATTAAAGGGAGCCTTATTCAGGTTCATACCCAGATAACGAGTTTGGTTGGTGCTGTCATCCATGGCATGACCGAAAGCGGCATCCTGGGAAATTTCCGTGTAGCCTTCTGCGCTAAGTCTGCTGGAGCCGAGAATTGCATCGATTTCGCCGTTGCGCAGAGCAAGAATTTTTGCAGCATTATCAGGAATCACTTTGACTTTGAACTCGTCCACTTCAGGAGCTTCGCCCCAGTAGTAGGGATTGCGGATAAAGGTATAGGTATCTCCCTCGACCCGGTCAAACATATAGGGACCAGTACCCATAGTTGCACTCACGCAATTCTCGTAAGCCTTTTCTACGCCGCCTTCAAAGGCTGCGGGATTCACAATACCAAGAGGCAGCGCCATGGTCAGATTGTCAAGAGCAGCGTAATAAGGGGTCTTCAAAGTCATTACAAAGGTTTTTTCATCCGGGGTTTCCAGCTTGTCAAACAAAGTAGTGAGCTTACCGAAGGCACCATTCTGGGGACCCAGATGGGTTACTACTGCTTCAAGGGTCATCTTTACTGCCTCGGAAGTCAGAGGAGTACCGTCAGAAAATTTGACACCATCACGCAGATGGAAGGTGTAAGTCTTGCCGTCATCACTGATTTCCCAGGTTTCAGCCAACTCGCCCTGGATCTTCCCGTTATCATCGTAGCTTACCAGAGTGTTGTAAAAATTACGACTCCAGAATCCGGCACCATAAGTGCTGGATACCATAGGCGTGATGACAGGATAGAAGCCTACAGAAAAGTCCCAATTCTCGGTGACAGTGATTGAGACCGGCTCTGCATCGGTTTTCTCGTCAGGGTTCGTGCCGCAAGCAGCCATAGCAAGGCACATCACAAGTGCGAGTCCGAAAGCTAAAAGTTTTTTCAGTTTCATGTACAAAATCTCCTTTATTTATTTTTATATCATGCTTTTCAGCAGGGTATACGTATTTATTGAATGGTTTAACCCAAATATGGAGCAATAGAATGCAGCAGAAGCTTGGTATACGGATGTGTAAAGCAGTCTGTCGAACCGTGAAATGTACGGTCTTCGATAATCTTACCGCAGCGCATCACCATCACACGGTCTGCAAGATATAGCGCAACGTCCAGGTCATGGGTAATGAAAAAGCAAGTCATTTTTCGCTCCTGATGGAGTCGCTTCAGCAAATCAAGAATATGTTTACGAACCAGGACATCCAGCCCACTGACTGCTTCATCAAAAATCAACACATCCGGTTGAGCCGCTAACGCTCTTGCAATACATACACGTTTTTGTTGTCCACCGGATAGCTCATGAGCTTTTCGCAGCTTGATCTCTTCGGGAAGCTCCATCATGGTAAGAAGATCATTGATTTCCCGTTCTTCTTCCTTTTTGCTGAGTTTTCTGAAATTGCGAATTGGCTCTGCAATGATTTGATATACCGTAAAGCGAGGGTCCATTGCTCCCTTGCCATCCTGAAGAATCAGCTGTATTTTAGATTGCAGTACCTGCTTTTGCTTGCCCCGGCAGAGGGAAATGTTTTTTCCTTCAAACAGTACCTCTCCAGAAGATGGAACCAGAAGACCGCACATGAGCTGAGCCAAAGTGCTTTTACCAGATCCGCTTTCTCCTACCAAAGCGCAAAATGAACCATTCTGAATAGTAAAATCTACATGATCAACGGCCAGAAGCTCGTTGCTTGTGCCTTGTTCGTGAAATTCTTTTGATAGGTTGTTGACTTTAATCATGATTCCGCCCCTTTCGTGAAAGCACAGGAAAGGGAGTAAGCTTCAATCAGCGACCTTGTATAAGGTTCTGTGGTATGATCGAAGACAGATTGAACTTCACCGGATTCTATAATTTTTCCTTCTTTCATCACCAACATGTTTCCACCTAATTGAAGAGCTGTTGCGAAATCATGAGTTACCATAAGAATCCCAACTCCATTTGCTTTCATCTGCGAAAATAAATCTATGATTCCATTTCTGTGAATCACATCCAAAGCAGTTGTCGGCTCATCGGCAAGCACGAATTTTGCATCAAGCATCATAGCCATTGCGATAATGACACGCTGAAGCATTCCTCCGGAAAGCATATGGGGGTATGCTCTGTATACCCTGTCAGGATCATCTAAGCCTACATCATGCAGAAGCCGCAGAATATAGTTGTAACGCTGCTGGCGGGATTTGTCGGAATGAAGCCGTAGCGTTTCATCCATCTGTCTGCCAATACGCATAGAAGGGTCCAATGCAGTCATCGGATTTTGCGGGATATAGACAATCTGGTTTCCGTATATTCCTCGTCTCTGCTTTTCTGACGAATTCAAAAGATCAGTCTCACCGAAGAAAACGGAACCCGACACCTTAAATTTTTTAGGGTCCAATAAGTTTAGCACCGCACTACAGGTCATTGTTTTGCCGCTGCCTGACTGGCCTAACAAGATCAAAGACTCTCCTTCTTTGATTGCAAAGGATATTTCAGAAACCAAGTTATCCGTGCCTGACCGAAGATTAATGCTTAAATGATCAATCATAAGTGATGGCATCATAGGCTGTCCTCCTCCGGCATCAGAATATCACGGAGTGCTTCTCCAAATAAATTGAAGCCTGCTGCCGTTACGAAGATGCACAAGCCTGGATAGATTAGCAATTCCGGATGAGAGTAAAGCGCTGTCCTGGCATCATTTAACATGGCACCCCATTCCGGTGTGCCGGAGGGAAGGCCAAGTCCGAGGAAAGCAAAGCTGGAAACCATAATGATGGAAGAAGCGACACCAGTGGAAACATACACAAGAAACTGTGGCAGAATGTTAGGAATCAGATGTCTGAAGACCAGCTTTCCTGTATTGCACCCAGAAATCCGGGCTGCCAGGATATAATCTTTACCCATTTCTTGAACGGAATAAGATCTGACAATACGAACAAACCAAGCCCAGGTCGCTATCACAACAGAAACGGCAATGTTTTGGAGTCCGTTCCCCAGAACTCCTATGACAGCAATAGCAATGATAAGAGAAGGAAAAGCAATAAACACATCACAGAGTATAGTAATGAAATGGTCTGCTTTTTCTCCAGCACAGGCGCTAAAAGTACCGACAATCAGACCAATCACAGACAAAATCAGCAGCACAGGTAAACTGATTCCGATGGAATATCTGGCTCCATACAGCAGCCTTGATAAGGTACACCTGCCCAATTGATCTGTTCCAAGAGGGTATTCTGCGTCAGGCTGAGCATACTTTTGCGATAAATTCACCAATTCAGGGTCGTGAGGCGAAAAAGCAGGTGCTGCAATCGCAATTACAATCACAATAGCAATCAGGCATAGACCGATGATCGCCTGCGGCCTTTTGAGTAGCTTATGTATCATTTTCTTCCCTCACCATCCATGGACAAAGCAGACGGTTGATTATGTCTGCCATGAAATTTGCGACGACAAAAATTGCTGCAATGACGACTATACAGGTAGAAACTGCAATCGTATCTGCTGCAATCACACTGTCCACCAGATAAGTTCCGATTCCCTTGATTGAAAAAACACTTTCGATTACCGCCCCTCCGGCAATTAGAAAGCCGAATTGCTGAAAGAAAATTGTAACAACAGGCGGTAAGGCATTTCGCAGAATGTGGCATACCAGAATTCTGTTGGCAGATAGTCCACGGGCTTTTGCAAACCGAACATAATCAGAAGATAATTCAGCCAGAAGAGAGGAACGCATAATTCGGATGAGTGAACACGAACTGGGAACCGCCAGGGCAAATGAAGGTAGTAAAAAGCCCCTCCAACCTGGACTTGGTAAGACACTGAACCATTTCAGATGAATCGCAAAGAACAGTAGAAGAAGGAATCCCAGCCAGAAAGTTGGCACACAAATACCGCAGATAGTAATGCCTCTGGTAACCTGATCGAAAAGGCGGTTCCGCTTTCTGGCACAGAGCAAACTAATCGGAACGGTGAGCACGATAATCCATAGAATGGCCATCCCTACAAGAGATGTGGTCGTAGCCAGATACTTGTGCAGATCCTTTACAATCGGTTGATGAGTGGTCAAAGAAGTCCCAAGTTCTCCTGTAAACATTCCGGAAAGCCACTGAATATATCGCACAGGGAGAGGTTGATCCAATCCCATTTCCACCCGAATCATCTCAATCTGTTCCGGCGTAGGATTGGATACGCCTCGGTGTGCAATAATTTCTGCAGGATCTTTTCCGGACCAAGCAATCAACAAAAAACTTAGAATGCTGACGCCTACCAGCACAATGAGGAAGCTAATGATCCTTTTTCCAATATATTTCTTCAAATAATGCACCTCCTCACATTAGAAATCAGTTAGACATAGTTAACCAAATGCCTTTATGTTACCCTTCAGTGCGGTCTGCATCTGAAGGGTGACCTGCTTAGTAGTTAAATTTCTCTGCCAGATTGGACTTTTCAATCATCTTTCTATATGTGGGCGACTGTTTCAGCAGATGAGCATGTTTTCCACAGGCTTCTACCGTACCTGCTTTCATAACGACGATCTTATCTGCATTTTCAATAGACTTCAGTCTGTGTGAAATAACAATCACGGTCTTGCCTTGAATCAAATGATTTAATCCAGTCTGTATCTGGACTTCTGTTTCCACATCTAACGATGCAGCAATCTCATCCAGAATGATAATTGGAGCATCCTTCAGGATTGCTCTGGCAATGGACAGCCGCTGACGTTCTCCGCCGGAGAGTTTGGCTCCATTTTCCCCGATTATTGTCTGGTAGGTGTCTGGCAGACGGCTGACAAACTCATTGCAACCAGCCAGTTTTGCAGCTCGTATTACTTCTTCGTCAGAAGCATCCAGCCGCCCAAGGCGAATATTTTCCATAATAGAAGTATTAAATAGAATGACTTCCTGAAAAACAATGGAAACATACTTGAACAAGCTATCAGTGTGAATTTCTCGTATGTCGGTTCCTCCGATCTGAACGGTACCGGAATCTGCATCATATAGTCTGCTGATGAGCTTAAGCATTGTTGTTTTTCCGCAGCCGCTGGGACCGACCAATGCGGTTACCTGTCCTTGCTCCGCCGTAAAGGATGCATGGCGAATCACCTGGGTGTCTTTCTGGTAGGAAAAACAAACATCCTTTATTTCTACATTGAAATCTGAAAGGACTGCCTTTTCTCCACCCTGAAGTTCATGATTCTTGATTTCACCAATCCGGGCAATTCTTGCGTCCAAATAAAAGATTTCCGTCAGATAGAGCAAAACACCACCCATGGCCCCGCTGAGTTTCGCCGCCATAATAATATAGCCCAGAAGAATCAGGATACTTACCTGACCGGAGGCGAGCATTGAAAGGCCAACAGTCGCCGTGATTCCAATAGGAAGAATAGATAAAGTCTGGCCGATTGTAACAGGAATCGTCTGGATGATCTGAGCTTTCCATTGAAGATTTTCTGACTCATCCAACTGCTGGTCCATTTGAGCTTCTACTTTTTCTTTCAACCCATAGCTTTTAATTTCCTGATTCAGTTCGATTGCATTCTGAAAGCTTTCGGAAATATCTCTCAACTTATCATAATGTTTATTTACATCTCTGACCTGCAGTTTCTTTGTCAGGAAAAGAACCGAAGCAGAAGTAAGAACGGGAAGCAATACACAGAGACCTAATTTCCAATTCATGATCAGAAGGGCTACGCTGATAACCAAAAAGTAAATTGCAAACCCTATGGAATTAGCCACTGCGTTCGCAAAAGCATGCTCAATCGAAGCCACATCTGCCATGATTGTTTGAGCAAGGTCAGACAAATTGTGCTTTGAAAAATAGGATAGGGGCAGTTTGGAAAGATGTTCCGCCAGATCAATTCTTAAAGTTGCAGATTCCTGGTAGGTTTCATCATAGGTCGTTTTATAGTTATAGTTAATAACTAAGTACATCACCAGGGTCGCTGCCAGCATAAACAGGAGATATACCACCGGTTTCCCGGTATTTCCATTCAACAGCCTGTCTGCAAACAGAAAAACACAGATCATCGGCGGTACAAAAGAAACATAATAGAGAAAGAATGACCAGATTGATTTTGCAAGGCCCTTCACACCCGAATCACTCAGCTGGAAGGCTCTTTTTAGATATGTCTTCATCATGCCAACCTCCACTGATTTGCCTTGCAGTATACATCCTGAAAATCCTTATAACGTCCATTGCAGGCCATCAGTTCATTGTGGGTTCCCTGTTCCACAACTTTTCCATTCTGGACAAACAGGATCTGGTCTACATTCTGAATAGAGGACAGCCTGTGTGCAATCATGATAACTGTTTTGCCCCTCATCAGTTTTTGGAAAGCCTGCTGCAACTCGTATTCATTTTCCGGATCTGCAGCTGCAGAAGCCTCATCCATAATGACGATATTCGCATTCTTTAGAATAGCCCTTGCAATGGCGATCCTTTGCACCTCACCACCGGAAAGGTATACGCCCTTTGCCCCTATGACGGTCATCTCCCGCTGGGGGAATTTGTCAAGGATGGATGCGCAGTTCGCTGCGTCAAGTGCATCCATAATCTGCTGCCGTGTTGCCTGAGGATTTCCGATTCGGACATTTTCGTAAATTGAGGTCTTTAGTAATTGACTGCGCTGGAAAACAAATGCGATGTTCTGAATGAGAGCTTTTTCAGAATAACTCTGAATGTTCTTTCCACCAATCAGAATTTCGCCGCCATCGACAGGATAAAAACCTGAAATCAGCTTTGCAATGGTAGATTTTCCTCCCCCGGAAGACCCGATGAGCGCATAAGTTTTATTCTGATGAAGTGTCAGGCTGAAATCCTTCAGCACGAAGTTGTCATCATACTTAAAGTCAACATGACGAAATTCAATATTGAAATCTTGGAAGGTCTCTTCGTTTCCATGTGGAAGCTTTGCCTGATCCATAGAAGTAGTCAGCTCATCAAGCTGATTCAGCGTATTTTGTGCGCCAAAGTTATCCTGCCCCGTAAACATGATCGATGTGAAAGAAGTAAATACAGCTCCGGAGAACACAGCAAAGAAAACAATCTTTGCCAGGATTAGCATAGCAGGTTCTCCATAGCTGATGAATACAACTGCGGCTGGTACAGCAAAAGCATAAAACACGTTGAACAGAACCTGGAATCCGACGTAGGGATTCTTACAGCTGAGGCTATACTGATAGACGTACTGTTTGTACTCTTTGATCGAGTTAATCAGAGTTTTGTAATACTGTACAGTTACACCGAAGATTTTTATGATCTGCATTCCTCTGACATATTCTACTGTTGCCGCACTCATTTTTTGAAGCGCCGCTGAATAGCCAGACAGAAATTCAGTACCACCGGACATTTTACGGTACTGAAGAACACCAATCACAGTTGTAAGGATCAGGAGAATACCAAGGCGATAGTCTATTGCAAACATCAGCACAAACATTAACACCGGCGTCATAACAGCAGTGACGTTGTCCGGAATCAAATGGGCCACTGTTTTGTGTGTTTCTGCTGCGTTATCATCAATAATTTTTCGAATCTCTCCAGAGCTGTTATGGTCAAAAAAGGAAGAAGAGGCATCCAATAATTTATGAAGCCCATTTTTCCTTAAGTTTGTTTCAAGCCGGAAGCCTAAGTAGTGGGAACACGTTGCCGATGCAATGTTGAGAATGCCTCGTAAAATCATAAGTATGACTACAATAATTGCGTCATACATAGCCTTCTCATATACGGGAATAACCAGAATAGACACAATGGACTGCCACAGAAACCAATATGCTCCCATATATGAGCAGACGGCAGCGGCAGATAGTGCCATGGAGAAATATGCCAAAATTCTTTTATCTGGGACATAATGAAATAGTTTTTTATATAAACTGCGCATTGACTTCAAATATACACCTCTTTTTGCTTAAAAACGGTTTGACATACATCAACTCTTTCATTATAATTAGTTGTAGCTAACTGTAAAGGGAAAAACAGATATAAAGTCTAAACAAGGTATTAATAAATCTAAACGAGGTATCTTTGGGAGGAGCCAATGATAGAAGTTAAACGAGATGATTTCTTTGTTGAATCGATAAAGAATCCAATAGAGCACGGAACATATTATAAGATCAACCCAAAATATGGAACCGGATTTCAATGGACGAGTGAGGTTCACCACGATTTCATCATTACAGCGACAGATATAAGATTTAACCAGGAAACTATGGTCGGAGAACATATTGGGTCTGGTTATGTACTTGCTCTCTATATTAGTGGCGCAGGAGATGAATTCTATCCGTATCAAAATATTTCTCCGAATACATTGCGCTGCTATGAACCATCTGAAAAGTATAAAGCTATTTATCATCCTCAGATTCCATTAAGATGTATTACCGTGCAGGTTGACCAGGAATTTATTGATCAGTATCTCCAGGAAATTTCCGGTGATCTTGAAGTGAACTTTTCTGATTTTTTCAAAGAAAAAGGGAAATTCTATTTACCAAATGTTAATCATGCTATGCAAAGCCTATATGAGTATCTGCTTTCCATGAAAGCGTCCAGAATTACAGTAGAAGCAAAAATATATGAAATCATCTCTTATCTTGCTTCATATTTGAAAGAAAACAGACTAAATGAAGAGAATGGCCAGCCCATTAACAAAACAGATTTGCAGGCATTAGCTGAACTAACACATTACATGGACGAACATTACAGTTTTAATATTACGTTGCAGACGCTTTCCACCATTGCATGTATGAGTGAAAGCAAAATGAAAAAGCTATTTAAGTCAGTTTATAATATGTCCATTACTGAATACATTCAGAGGAAAAGGATCTCTGTAGCCGAGCATATGCTTATTCAGACCGACCTCACCATTGCGGAAATTTCAAGAATTGTTGGATACTCCAACCCCAGTAGATTGATTGAAATATTCAAAAGGTATTATGGATTTACTCCCTCAAAATACAGAAAATAAAAGTGTTATACTAATTTGGATAAACCTAACCCTCTAAAAATCAACCAAATCAATCGTTATGAGGTGACGCATACAAGCGTCACCTCATTTCTTTTTGGAAATTTCATCTTGAAAGCATCTGTGTGGGCAAGCTACCACCTGACCACAAAGCCAGATGGTTTGCGGGTGCTGCACTCAACAGTGCGGAGCAGGCCATGGCCTCTGTCATGTCCACGGTACTTTCTCGTCTCAATGCATTTCTGGACTCGGAACTGGAGCAGGTGCTTTGCTTCGACAGCGCCATCGATGCAGAGAAGTTTGCTTCTGAAAAGTCTGCCATCTTTCTCATTCTTCCGGAGGAGGACACCACCAAAAACTTCATGGCGGGCTTGATGATTCAAAATCTGAGCCGTGAACTGTTTGCTGTGGCGGATGAAAACGGAGGGAAGCTGCAAAACCGTGTATTTTTATGTAGCCGGGCTCGTTCTATCTCTTTGGCTCTGCGCGGCAGTTGAACTGCTCTAACCTCTGGCTGGAAGAGAAGGCAGGCCGCCTGTATGCAGTCTGCCTCAATCCCGCTTGTACAAGCCCATGGGCAGCTATGTGGCATAATCGCGCAGGGATTTTGATGTTACCGCCTTGCTTCTATAAAAGATTCACAAAGGAGATTCCTACTATCCCAGCGTCACGTCAAGAATCATGACGCTAAAGCCTGCTGCAAATAAACCGATTTTCTTCATAATGATTGTCCTCCTATGTAAGATGTGTGTATGTCAAACCGATGGCCGCGATGGCGGTATCGGAATGCACTTAATGCTGCTTCTTCCCGAAATGGAAAAAGCCTTTCTTTTCGCAGACTGCGGCGCTGATCTCTCCCGCCATATAGCCGGTGGCATCGCCTCCTTACTTTCTTCCCACCAGCAATGTTGAGCCGCGAAGCATCAGGCGTTTGGCCTCCTTCGGTGTCATGAAGCTGCCATCGGTCGTGTCCATCAGCTCCACGCGCTCATAGCCCATATCCCTAAGCTTTTGGACAAACGCCTGCATATCGCCGTATCTACCGGGCGACATCAGGTCGTGGATGGCAAACGTTCCGCCCTTTTTCAGAACCCGCAGTGTTTCCAGCAGAAGTGCCTGCTTGTCTGCCCCTGTGATATTGTGATAGACATAGTTGCTGGTCACCGCGTCGAAGCTCTCGTCGGGGAAATCCAGCTTCACGGCGTTCCCGCGCCGGAACGAAGCGTTTTTCACGCCCTCCGCAGCGGCATTTTTTTCGCACAGCGGCAGACTGAAGGAGGCGTATTCCTTGCCCCAGCGATCGATACCGATCATTTTCCCCTGGGGATTGCGCTTTGCGCAGGCAATTGTCAGCGCACCGCTGCCGCAGCCGATGTCCAGTCCCACGCCGCCCTCCGGCAGCGTGATATGCTCCGCCGTGCCGTCAATGATCTGCTTTGAGAGCTTGCGCTCGCCGTCATAGGAAAAG
>OLWH01001033.1_pt1 | contig 11514 bp, 12 predicted proteins | sample 1673381 | NCBI WGS metagenome assembly OLWH01 (sample SAMEA103958110, study PRJEB25191) | human gut metagenome | reverse complement strand
TCCCCCATCTCCGATACCACCATCATGGCTTCTGCCGGTGCCCACTGCTTCCACCTGAACCATGTGTTCACCCAGATGCCCTATGCCCTGACCGTTTCCGGTGTGGCCTTCGTCAGCTTCATTCTGGCGGGGCTGATCCAGAACGTGGTCATTAACCTGATCCTCGCCTGCGTCCTGATGGTCGGCACTCTGCTGGTCATCAAGGTCATCGTCGCCAAGAAGCACGCCGGTGTCTTCGAGGAAATGGCCGAGGCCAACAAGGCGCTGGCCCACCAGAAGTAAGCGGATTTCTCAAGCATATTGATACTTCCAATAAAAAAATCACCGCAGGCACAAAGCCTGCGGTGATTTTTTATAAAAGCCTCGCAGAGTTTGCGCCCGCAGGCGCAAAAAATTCGGACGTTTTTCGCCGCGACATGTGCGTGGCGAAAAACACTTTGCGCGGAGAGAGTATTCACCCGCACATTTTATGTGCGGGTGAATGCGGGTCGGAGCGAATCTTAAACTTATTTCAAAGGGCAATAGCCCTTTGAAATAAAGAAAAAGGGGCGGGAACATTTCCCGCCCCTGATGCGTCTCTATTATGTTTGCGGGCTTTTACACCTCGATGCCGAACTTCTCAAACCGGGGGATCAAGCCCTGCCGGGGATGAGGATCGCCGTCGTCGGGGATCTGCGCCAGATCGTAGCCGGGATAGTCGTTGCCCTCGATGATGGCGGGGCCGTTCTCCGTCATGCAGATGTCCCAGCCCACATAGTGGAACTCCGGATACATCAGCGCCGCCTTCAGCGCCAGCGCCTTGACCTCCTCGTGCATGGGCATCTGATAGCCCTTCAGCTCGATACCGGTGGTGGGGTGCCGGTCGTACTTCTTCAGCTCCTCGTCGTGGCCCTGTCCGGCGATCTTGCCGGTGTCCAGATCGAACCGCATGGTGATGCCGCCCCGGCCCATGTTGTCAAAGGCCATTCCGCCGGTGCCCGCCTTGCAGGCGGCGTAGATCACCAGCGGCTCGCCGTCCTTCACGAAGGTGGCCACGCGGATGCAGTTGATGGAATCGGGATGCAGCGCCGCCGCCTGGGGATGCTGGCGAATGACCTCCTCGCAGATGCCGAACCGCTTCTCCGGCCGCTTCACATAGGCCCACATGGCATTCACATCGTCGAAATCCTTCTTGTACAGCTTCTCAATGCCGCTGCCGCAGTCCCCGTCGATGGGCTTGACGATCACCGCGTCCTTGTCCGCCAGAAACGCCTTAAACTGCTCCGCGTCGGCGGTAAACAGATTCAGCGCCTCACGGCCCATCAGGGGCCGGAACTTCTCAAAGAAGGCGTTCTTGTCGTTGAAGATGGCGGCGTCGGTGCGGTTGTTTACCCGCCTCACGAAGGCAGCCGACCGCACACGGGTCAGATACGTGGAGCGCTCCGCGTCGTTCAGGTCGTAAAATTCAAACATCATATAGTCCGTCGGGCCGGCGCCGTAGCGCTTGGCACACCGCAGCATGTCGGTAAACAGCGCCGCCGTAGGCTTGCCGCAGATGGCGTGCGCCTTCTCGGCGGTCTGCCAGACCCGGCGCAGCGGCACGTTCTTGGCCGCCTGACGAATGGAACTCAGTTTCATAAAGGCAAAACATCCTTTCATAACAGGTGCTTATTATTATATCGAATTTGCCACAAAAGAAAAGCCCCTCCCGCATAAAAAATTGAAAACCCAGCCATAACGAAGGCAGATTTTACGGAAAAACTTCCCCGCCCCTCTTGACAGGTGTACCGCATCGTGGTATAAGTGTATTAACACGCTTAATACACTACACTCGGAAGGAGTGACACTATGATCCATCTGGACTATCGGGACAGCCGTCCCATCTACGAGCAGGTGAAGGATGGCCTGCGGCGTTTGATGGTGACGGGGGTGCTGGCGTCGGGCGACAAGCTGCCGTCGGTGCGGGCCATGGCCTCGCAGCTGTCCATCAACCCCAATACCATCCAGCGGGCCTACGCCGAGCTGGAAGCCGAGGGCTACGTGGTATCCGTCACTGGAAAGGGCAGCTTTGTGGCGGAGGGCGATACCCAGAACACGGCCCGCCGTGCCGAGCTGACCGGCAAGCTGAAGCCTCTGCTGGAGGAGCTGAAGAATTTGGGCATGACCCGCGAGGAGCTTGTGCAGCTTTGGGAAGGAGAGAGAAAGTAATGTTAGAAGCAAAGAACGTCGTCAAGACCTTTGACGGCTTCCGCGCCCTGGACGAAGCCAGCCTGACCGTCCCCAAGGGTGCGGTCTACGGTCTGGTAGGCCCCAACGGCGCGGGAAAATCCACCATCATCCGCCATTTCACCGGCGTCTACCGTCCCGACAGCGGCTCTCTGACGCTGGAGGGCCAGCCTATCTACGAAAACACCGCCGTCAAGCAGCGGATCTGCGTGATCCCTGACGACTGGTTCTATTTCTCCCAGTGGTCCATCCGGGAGATGGCCCGACTCTACAAGGGCATGTACCCTACCTTCAGCCAGGAGCGCTACGACAAAATGCACGAGGTGTTCCCGCTGGACGACCGCCAGATGATCCGCCGTATGAGCAAGGGCATGCAGAAGCAGGCGGCCTTCTGGATCACCATGAGCTGCATGCCGGAGTACCTGATCCTGGACGAACCGGTGGACGGCCTTGACCCCGTCATGCGCCGTCAGGTGTGGTCGCTGCTGCTGGGCGACGTGGCCGAGCGGGGCACCACCGTTCTGGTGTCCAGCCACAACCTCCGCGAGCTGGAGGATGTCTGCGACCACGTGGGCATCATGAACAAGGGCAAGGTGCTGCTGGAGCGCAGTCTGTCCGACCTGCAGGACAACACCGTGAAGCTGCAGGTGGCCTTCGGCGGCGAGGAGCCGGAGCTGCCCGCCAGTCTCAATGTCCTGCATCACGAGCGCATTGGCCGCGTCCATACCTACATTGTCCGCGGCAATCAGAACGACATTCTGGCGCAGGTGTCCGCCCTCCAGCCCATTCTGCTGGAGGCCATCCCCCTGACGCTGGAGGAGATCTTTATCTACGAGATGGGAGGTGCCGATTATGCGGTTCACGACATCGTCCTCTAAGTGGGCGCTGGTGCGCTCTGACCTTCGGCGCTTCTGGCCGCTGCTGTTCGGCTACGCCGTGCTGTGGCTGTGCGCCATGCCGGTGGCCCTGTGGAGCCATCGTGACTATGCCCGGACACTGGATCACGTGAGGGTCCTGTGCGACATTGTCAACTCCTATTTCAGCAATGGCGGCATCGTCGCCGCCGCCATCGTGCCCGCCTGCTTCACGGTGCTGCTGGCCATGGCGCTGTTCTCTTACCTGATGAACAGCCGCAGCGTGGGCCTGATGCACTCACTGCCCATCACCCGGGGCGCGCAGTTCGGCGTTCACTTCGCTGTGGGCGTGGGGATGTTCACGGCGGTGCACGTGGTGACGGCGCTGATCTCTCTGCCGGTGCAGGCGGCGCTGGGCGCTGTGGATCTGCAGGGTACGCTGGAGTGGCTGGCGGTGGCGGAGGTCAGCGGACTGCTTTTCTTCTCCCTGTCCACCCTGTGCGCCATGGTCACCGGCTGGCTGCTGGCTATCCCGGTGATCTATGCGGGCGTCAACTTCCTGTTCGCCGCCTTCTACCTGCTGTATTCCGCCATCACCCAGATCTTCTGCTGGGGCTACGAGGCCTCCGGTTGGCCCGGCTGGCTGGATTGGCTGACCCCCACTGTCCGCCTGCTCTGGCAGGTCACGGACAGCAAGGCGGTGCTGTACGGCCTTAACGACAGGGGCTTCCACTGCTATGTGGATCGTCTGTCCTCCGGCGCGTGGACGACGCTGGCGGTCTATCTGGCGGTGGCCGTCCTGCTGGCGGCCGTGGCGTATTGCTTCTATCGTGCCCGTCACAGCGAAACCGCCGGTGACGCCATCGTGTTCCCGTGGCTGCGTCCTGTGGTGCTGTATGTCATCGCGCTGGCCGGCGGCATGGGTCTGGGTATCCTGCTATGGTACATGATCAGCGCCGCCAAGGGCTTGGCCGCTCTGCTGGTCTACCAGATCGTCAGCGGCCTGATCGTCTATTTCGGCGTCCAGATGCTGCTGCACAAGTCCTTCCGGGTGTTCACCCGCCGGGGCTGGATCGGCGCGGCGGCGCTGGCTGTGGCGCTGGTGGTCATCGGCCTTGCGGTGCGGTTCGATGCCCTCGGCGTCAGCCGCTATGTCCCCGACGCCGATCAGGTGGAGAGCGTCAGCTTCGGCAGCTATTACCAGATGCGGTATGTGGATAACCTGACGGACGAGGAAGCCATCGCGCAGGTGATTGCCCTTCATGAGGCGGTGCTGGCCCAGGGCGAGCCTACCGAGAACGAAATGAATCAGGCAGCTGAAGAGATGCGCGGCAGCAGTGCCGATGTGGATCAGGAGACCATCGAGTTCTGCTATCAGATGAAGAACGGCGGTTTTATCCGCCGCCGCTTTACCCAGATCATTCGGCGCGATACGCCGCTGTATGAGCAGATGAACAGGGTGTACAACATGCCGGTGGTGCGCAAGGTGCTGGTGAACAACTACTTCAGCGTCAATCCCGATATCACCGTGGAGAATATCACCGGCGGCTGGTTCAACAATTACAAGCTGGGCGGCGATTCCGTGGAGCTGACCGGCGCGCAGGCCCGCCAGCTGTTTACCGCCGTACAGCGCTATCTGGACAGCAAGATCCAGACGTCTGCTGACGTGCTGGATTTCAGTGAGAGCAATGTGGCAGAGAGCTGCTTCATGCTGCAATTCAACTATACCGCCGCGCCCGACACGGATAACAGCAGTGGTAATGCCACCACCCGCGCCGAGCTGGGCGACAGCAACGGCGGCCAGAGCTGGGTGATCGACTGTATGCCCGGCGACTGCACCGAGCTCATGGATCTCCTGATATCCTTCGGCCTTGCCGACACCCGCGCCGATTTAATGTACGACTAACGCAAGGGTTTGATAACCATTTCGAGGGTGCCCTCACCCCGCCGCCCGCTGAACGCCAATGGCACGATAAACCTTTCGTAGGGGGCGATGCCCACATCGGCCCGCCCAATGAACGGTAAAAGCTCAATAGACCCTCCGTAGGGGCGGACGACTCTGTCCGCCTGATCGGTAGACGTACAGCCCCCAAAGCCTCCCTCCGACGAGGGAACCAAGGAATTAACCTGCAAGCTGACCCCGCTGCCCGACAGACGCAAAGACTTCTTCTCCGCATCGGCAGCGGCAGCGGCGCAGGAGCAGAGACGATCCTTTTGACGAATCGAAAAGGAAATTCTCCTGCAAACGCGTGGTAAACGCCCCTGCTTCTGCACGCGCTATAGCGCGTCCGGAAGTGAAGGAACCGGAGGTTCCTTCCGGTGCTTTTGCCTACTTTTGGCACTGTAGCCAAAAGTAGGTCGCGCTCGGAAGCGCGAAACATTTCCCAAACCCTACCGCGGCGCACGATACGCCGCGCACCACAACCCCATACACCCGATGGGGTGGACAAAAAGTCCACCCCTCCGCAAAGCGTACCCATTTTTGGGTCAGCGGCGCAAAGGAGGCCGTATCCCATGACTACCCTACAGATCATCAATCTCGCCATTATGCTGGCGTTTTTCCTCTGCTATTCCTACCAGTTCTTCTATATTCCCGTGGCGTGGTTCAAGAAGGACGCGCCCCACCGCGAGCCTTCGCCCCACCGCATCGCCGTCCTCATCGCCGCCCGCAACGAGCAGTCCGTCATCGGCAACCTGATCGACAGCGTCAAGGCGCAGGACTATCCCACCGAATTGGTGGACGTGTTCGTGGTGGCCGACAACTGCACCGACCTGACCGGCAGCGTGGCGGGCGCTCACGGCGCCAATGTCTACTTTCGCAATGACCAGACGCAGGTGGGCAAGGGCTACGCCCTCCAGTACCTGCTCCACTGCATCGAGGAGGACTTCGCCCCCTACGACGGCTATCTGGTGCTGGACGCCGACAATGTGCTGTCCCCTGACTATATCACCGAGATCAACAAGACCTTCTCCGACGGCTACCAGATCGTCACCAGCTACCGCAACTCCAAGAACTACGGCGACAACTGGATCAGCGCCGGTTACGCTCTCTGGTTCCTGCGGGAGAGCCGTTACCTCAACGGCGCGCGGTGCCGTCTGGGCAGCTCCTGTGCCGTCAGCGGCACAGGCTTCCTGTTCTCCCGCCGGATTCTGGAAAAGTGCGGCGGCTGGAACTTCTTCCTGCTGACCGAGGATATCCAGTTCACCATTGCCAATGTCATCCGGGGCGAAAAGGTGGGCTATTGCCCCACCGCCGTCCTCTATGACGAGCAGCCCACCACCTTCCGCCAGTCCTTCCGCCAGCGTCTCCGCTGGTCCCGGGGCTACCTGCAGGTGTTCGGCAAATACGGCGTGTCCCTGTTCCGGGGCATCTTCCGGGGCAGCTTCTCCTGCTACGATATGACCATGAACATCATGCCCGCCGCCGTGCTGTCCGGCGCGTCCATCGCGGTGAATCTGGGCGCTGCCGTCTATAACTGCCTGAACGGCGGCGACTGGTCGGTGCTGGCCGCCTGCCTGCTGCAAGGCTTCCTGAGCCTGTACCTCACCGTGTTCGTCCTTGGCGTTATTACCACCATCACCGAGTGGGACAATATCTATTGCTCCGCCACCAAGAAAGTTTTCTACGCCATCACCTTCCCGGTGTTCATGTTCACCTACATCCCCATCGTCATTGTCTCCCTGTTCCACAACCCTGCCTGGCAGCCCATCCACCACAGCCGCAGCGTAGATCTCCAGCAGATCTGCGCCGGAAAGTAAGGGCAGGCGCATTGCAGCTGCGGAGAAATTCCGTAGGGGCGACCCTTGCGGTCGCCCGCTGCAAAAGGGGGCGGCGGGTCTCACGCTGCCCGCCGCCCTGATGCCTCTCACGATAAACGCGGTGGCCCCTGCCTCCCTCTGACGAGGGAGGTGTCAGCTACGGCGGCATAGCCGCCGAGATCGGAACTAAAAATATGCCCCCGGCATATTTTCTTAACGTTCCGACAGAGGGAGAGACGATGAACACAAGGAATGCGGTGGAACGCCGGTCTCTCCCTCAGTCACCTTCGGTGACAGCCCCCTCGTCAGAGGGGGCCAAGAGAGAACGCGCCTTCTCTCAACTCACGCCGCTTCGGCAGCGGCTAATTTTTGCGCCTTTTTGCCCCTATAACCCCCGTTTATGTACCCATAAAGGCCCTTAATGTACCGATTAAAACGCATAAAAATCCCATAAAGGAGCAACTGCTATGAATATATTGGAGGTCAACGATCTGCGTAAGGTCTACACCACCCGCTTCGGCGGCCAGTCCGTGGAGGCGCTGCGCGCCGTCACCTTTGCCGTGGAGGAGGGCGAATTCGTCGCCGTCATGGGCGAGTCCGGTTCCGGCAAAACCACCCTTTTGAACATTCTGGCGGCGCTGGACAAACCCACCTCCGGTCAGGTTTTGCTGGAGGGAAAAGACATTGTGAAAGGAAAAGAAGCCGACATGGCGGCCTTCCGCCGGGATCATCTGGGCTTCGTATTTCAGGATTTCAACCTGCTGGACACCTTTACGCTGGAGGATAACATCTATCTTCCGCTGGTGCTGGCGGGGAAGAAATACCCGGAGATGCACCGTGCGCTGCTGCCGCTGGCGGAGCAGCTGGGCATCAAAGAGCTGCTGAAAAAGTACCCCTACGAGGTGTCCGGCGGGCAGAAGCAGCGTGCCGCCGTGGCCCGCGCCATGATCACCCATCCCCGTATCCTGCTGGCCGACGAACCCACCGGTGCGCTGGACTCCAAGTCCACCGACGAGCTGCTGGATCTGTTTGCCGGACTGCATCAGGAGGGTCAGACCATTCTGATGGTGACCCACTCCGTCAAGGCGGCCAGCCGCGCCGGACGGGTGCTGTTCCTGAAGGACGGGCAGGTGTTTTACCAGCTCCGCCGGGAAAACGACACCGACACCCAGTTCTACCAGCGGATCTCCCACGCGCTGACGGCGCTGACCACAGGCGGTGATGCGCAATGAGCCTGTACGCACGTCTGGCGTGGGACGGCATCCGGAAAAATAAGCGGCTGTACCTGCCCTATATCCTCACCTGCGTGGGCATGGTGATGATGCACTATATGATGAGCGAGCTGTGCGGCAGCGACCTGCTGCGGTACATGAAGGGCGGCGGCGCGTCCCATATTATTCTGGGGCTGGGCAGCTGGGTCATTGCGGTGTTCTCGGCGCTGTTTCTGTTCTACACCTATTCCTTTTTGATCCGGCGGCGGCAGCGGGAGTTTGGCCTGTACCACGTGCTGGGTCTGGGCAAGCGGCATCTCGCGCTGCTGTGCGCCATTGAGACGCTGATAACGGCGGTCATCGCACTGGCGGTGGGACTGATTCTGGGTGTGGCTCTGTCTTTTGTGGTGGAGCTGGGCCTGCGCTCCACCGTTCAGGCGGAGATGGACTTCACCTTTGCGGTGCGGGGCAGTGTTGTGGCGCAGACGGCGCTGGTCTATCTGGCCATCTTCCTGCTGACGCTGATCAGCACACTGATAAAGGTGGGGCGGGGGAGCGCCGTCTCCCTGCTGCACAGCGAGAATTGCGGCGAAAAGCCGCCCAAAGGCAACCTGTTTGTGGCGCTGCTGGGTGCAGTGCTGCTGGGAATCGCCTACTTTATGGCGGTGTCCATTCAGGAGCCGATGAAGGCGCTGGCGCTGTTTTTTATTGCGGTGATCCTGGTGATTTTGGCCACCTATCTGCTGTTCATCGCCGGAAGCGTGGCGCTGTGCCGGGTACTGCAAAGGAACCGGAATTACTACTATCAGCCTCGGCATTTCGTGTCCGTGTCCTCTATGGCCTACCGCATGAAGCGCAACGGCGCGGGACTGGCCTCCATCTGCATTCTGGCCACCATGGTGCTGGTGATGCTGTCCTCCTCTGCCTGTCTGTACTTCGGCGCGGAGGACAGTCTAAAGGCCACGTACCCCCACGAGTTTGCACTGGAGGTGTGGCTGGAGAACAGCGCTGACATGCCGAAATTGCAGGAGGCTCTGACCAAAGCGGGCGCGGCCTATGGCGTGAACGTCTGGGAGAAGGGCACTGTGGAACCGGGGAGCGGCAATACGTGGAGCGCCGCCTTTGACACCGGACTTTCTCAAGAGCAGCAGCTGGCGTTGAGCCGCGCCATTGACGAGGCGCTGGGTGACACGGACATTACGTGGAACTACTTCCGCTCCTACCGGGCGGAAGCCGCCGATGATTTTTACGGCACCTACGGCAGCCTGTTCTTCATCGGCATCGTGCTGAGCGTGCTGTTCATCTGCGCGGCGGTGCTTATCATCTACTACAAGCAGCTATGCGAGGGATACGAGGATCAACCCCGTTTCGCCATCATGCAGAAGGTGGGCATGACGGCGGCGGATATCCGCAGGAGCGTCAATTCCCAGCTGCTGACGGTGTTCTTCCTGCCGCTGGCGGGCGCGGCGCTGCACATGGCGTTCGCATTCCCCATGATCCGGCGGATGCTGCTGCTCTTTGAGCTACACAACACGGGACTGTTCATCGCCACGGCGCTGGTCAGCTTCGCGGTACTGGCGGTGGTGTACACGCTGGTGTACAAGGCCACGTCCAACGCGTATTACCGGATCGTGAAGGGCAGCGTGTGAAATCAAAAAAATCCTTGCCCGGAGAGGCAAGGATTTTTTTGATGGTTTGCTGGAAAGTTTCGCGCTATACCGCACTGTAAGAAATGTGTGTAGAGGCGGGGTTCTACTCCGCCCGTTGTGAAATTATGACTCTTATGACCTGTCCGCGCCGTCCATTCTGCCTTCGATCGTCCGGACGATCTCGTGAGGCGGGATCTCCAGCGCCTGCGCGATCTTGAACAGCGTATCCAATGTGGGGCTGCGCAAGCCGCGCTCGATCTTGCTGTAATGCGTCCTGTCCAAACCGGCCAGACCGCTCAGAAGCTCCTGGGACATGCCCTTTTTGACCCGGTATTCCTGTAAAATCTGACCGATCAGCACCGCGTCTACCACAAGATCACCCCCTTTTATCCACCATGATAACAGGAAGAAGCTTTTTCTTTGAGGCCACTTGACCTCAAAGAAAAAATCGTATATACTGGAAATAAGGAGGGGATGCTGTGAAAATGGTTACGATCCGGATGGAAGATTTTCTGTATGACTTTTATGAAAAGGTAGGGCGGCAGGCAAACCTGCCGCCGGAGCAGGTCATGGCGGACGCCCTGTTCAAGCTGGCGGGGGAATTGAGCCTGCACGCGCTGCACGGCGCGAAAAAGAAAGCGGAATAAAACACGCCAGCCATCCCGGCGGATGGCTGGCGTGTTTTCGCGTGCGTAGGGGGCGCGAAATTTCCCCAAGCGGGCCGATGTGGGCATCGGCCCCTACAGCCTTGGCCTCCTCTGAGAGGGGGCTGGCGAGCGCAAGCGAGACTGGGGGAGAGAATTTAAGTTTTTTGTCTCCCTCCGGCGCTTCGCGCCACCTCCCTCACAGAGGGAGGCGAGGGGCAAGCTTTGTTTCGGAAGTACGAAACGCTTCACCCCAAATAGTAATCCATCGCCAGCATGAGACAGAAGCCCGTCAGCAGAATGCAGACGCTTTTGCTGCCCTGGCAGGCGGGGATCATGTCATCGCAGATGATATACAGCATGGCGCCTCCGGCAAAGGCCAGCAGAAACGGCAGAATCGCCGCGCTGAGAGACACGGTGGCGAACCCCAGCAGTGTGCCGGCGATCTCTATCACGCCGGTGGACATGGCTAGCAGCAGTGTCCGCCGGGGCGGAATGCCCGCGTGCAGCATGGGTGCGATCAGCACCATGCCCTCCGGCAGATTTTGCAGGGCGATGCCTCCGGCGATGGCCAGCGCACGGGGAATGTCCTCCGTGCCGAAGCCTACCCCTGCAGCAAGGCCCTCTGGCAGATTATGGATGGCCATGGCCGCCACAAACAGCAGCACCCGGTCACGCTGGGGCGAGCGCTCCGCCGGCGCGCGGGGATCAAGGCCGGAGAGCTGCTGCATCCGGGCGGCCAGCCGCTCCAGCAGCAGCAGAAACGCCGCGCCGCACAGAATGCCCGCAGAGGTGATGAGAACGGCCCGCCACGGCGGCGCTGAGCATGATGCCGGAGGCAAAGGACAGCACAGCGCCGTCACCCGCCCGCTTGGCCGCGCCCCGGAAGCAATAGCCGCCCACCGCGCCCAGCATGGTGGTGCCGCCCACCCCCAACGCAGTGAGGAAAACGATCAAAAACATGAAAATACACCCTTTCTGTGGTGTGAAATGGCGTGCTATTTTCATGGTATGCGGAATAAAATAAGAAGGTGCCGTCCGCTGGACGGCACCTTCTTATGAAAAACGTTACTTCAAGATCGCTTCCACGGCGGGGTTGAGCCAATCGCCCTGGAAATTCTCAATGGCGCCGTCGTCCACCAGCTTGGCCAGTGCCGGATCGATGGGCATTTTCGCCAGCAGGGGAATGTGG
>OLWH01001032.1_pt1 | contig 11515 bp, 10 predicted proteins | sample 1673381 | NCBI WGS metagenome assembly OLWH01 (sample SAMEA103958110, study PRJEB25191) | human gut metagenome | reverse complement strand
GGGAAGACAATTGGGTGCAGCCTAATTTTGCACTAATATAGCACAAACTCCCGGGATGCGAAACATCATGGTTTTTTACCTTTGTTTAGATACCGGGCACTAACATAAACGTATAGGAGAAGCCTTAATTCGCTATTAAAAAATGAAGAAGATCGGAAGTTTTAATTTGGGTCTGGCGTTTGCCGGATGCTTTTTGGGGGCAGGGTATGTCTCCGGGCAGGAGCTGTGGCAATTTTTCGGCTCGTTTGGCGCAAAGGGCGTCGCCGGGCTGCTGGTGGCCGTGGCACTGCTGTTTTTCACCGGGATCATAATGATCCTGCTGGGCCGGCTCACGAAGCTCAGCGAGATCGACAAGTTAGTTGTGCGCCGTGACCGGCCGCTGCTGCGCGGCGCGGTGACGGTGCTGGAGCTGCTGTTTCTGTTCGGTGTGGGCACGATAATGTCGGCCGGCGTCGGCGCGCTGCTCGAGCAGCTGTTCGGCCTTGCGCCGTTCATCGGCTCGGCGGTGTTCGCGGCGCTTGTCGCGGTCGTGTCGCTTGCCGGATTTTCGGGCATGGTCTCGGCGTTTTCGGCAACCGTGCCGGTGCTGTCGGTCGTGACGCTCGTTTTCGGCATCATGAGTATATGCTCAAACGGCCTTGTTCTGCCGCAGTCGGGCGGCGGCAGCAATCCGCTCATGAGCTCGTGGCTCGTCGCGGCGGTGAGCTTTGCCTGCTATAACGTGTTCGGCAGCATCGCCATGATCGCACCGCTCGGCCCGTATGTCAAAAGCAAAAAAGCCGCGGTGGGCGGCATTGCGATAGGTGCGTGCGTTCTGCTGATCATCGCCGGAAGTGTGCTCGTTTCCGTCTCGGCCGCGCCCGAGACCGCCGATGCGCAGCTTCCCATGCTCGCCCTTGCTCAGAGCCGCGGCGCAGCGTGGGGCTATGTTTACGGCGTTTTGCTTCTGCTTGCCATGTTCGGCACGGCGCTTTCGAGCCTTGTTGCATTTGTCGGCATGCTCACGGCAAAGTCGGCGCGCATTGCCGGGCACAAAAAGCCGTTCACCGCCGTGTGCGCCCTGTGCATGTTCCTCGGCAGCCTGTTCGGCTTCGGCGACCTCATCGGCGTCGTGTACCCCATATTCGGCTATTGCAGCAGCGTGTTCATCGTCCTTATGGCGGCGCACTATTTTAAAGTTAAAAAATGTGGTTTAAATACATAAATAAAGCTTAAACAAATTATTTAATGACTTCTTAATCTTTCTAATTTATAGTTATTATTGGAGTTGGGAGAACTCAAAACTATAAAGGAAGAAACGACTATGCTGTGGGGTATGATTCTTCACATTCCTGAGAAGGCCGGAGCCGATGAGGCTGCAACTATCGCTATCGAGGCGGTCAAGGCGTTCTTCGACAGTCTGAAGTAAGCTGAAATCAAATATGCAAAAGGCGTGACCAAACGGTCACGCCTATTTTCTATCTATTTCGGGCAGTCAGGACGATGCTTATCAGCGCTGTGATTATCTTTGCAAAAACTGCGCTCCACCAGATCATTATCTGGCCGCCGAGCAGAGGCGGCAGAGCGAGCATCAGAACAAGCATGAGCACAGGTTCGGCGAAGGTAAGGATATAGGACAGCACGTTCTTCTCGGTTGCATAAAATGCCGCCGTTGAAACTCGTGTTATCGCGTCAAACGGTACCGAGACAAGAAAGATCGGCATGACCGCTATGACCCCTGCGTTCACCGCGGCGGACGAGCCGAACAGCAGCCCGATCTTCCCCCTGAGCAGATAGATAAGCAGCCCTCCGGCAATCGCCAAAGCCATAGCAAATTCATACGCCATCGTTTTTGTGTGCCTTAGCGATTTTTTGTCGCCTGCGCCGTAAAAGCGGCTCATAAGCGGCTGGCTTCCGTCGCCGACGCCCTGCAGGAGCAGATAAACGATGCAGATTACATACGATATGCATGCATAGACCGCGATCGCCTCCTGTCCGCCGTAGGACACCGAAAAACGGTTTATGATAACAAGCGATATGTTCGGTGCGAGGGTAAGGCCGAACGGTGCAAGGCCGATCTTCAATATCCGAAGTGCCGTTTCCGGAGCGTCGGCAGCTGCGACCTTCAAAGCGAGATTCTTTTTAGCCGCGCAGTAAACAAGCGCCACGGCCATCGTTATGCCCTGCCCGATAACCGTCGCCAGAGCCGCGCCGTACATTCCCTGATTGAGAACCCACACGAAGGCATAGTCGAGGACGATGTTCGCGGCAAAGCCGCATATCATGGCGATCATTGCCCACACCGAGCCTCCGTAATTGCGCATAAACGGAACAAGCCCTGTGCCGAATATCTGCAAGACCGCGCCGAGCGCGATCACCCTTATATACTCATCGCCGAGCGTGAGCAGCTCGCCCGATGCGCCGAGCGCGGAGAGAATGCTTTTTGAGGCGAGGTACACCGCTCCGGTCAAAATCACGCTGAAAAGCAGCATCAGCCACGTTGCCGCGGCAATGTATTCCCGCGCCTTCTCCGCGTTTCCCTCGGCTTTCAGAATAGAATACCTGACAGCGCCGCCCATGCCAAGCCCCGTTCCAACGGCTTGAAGGACAGCAGTTACGGGATAGGCAATGTTTATCGCGGAAAGCCCGGCGTCGCCGATGGAGTTGCCGACAAAGAAGCCGTCAACTATGGCATACACGCCGGAAAGTGCAAACGACAGAACGGATGGGATGACGTATTGAAAAAACGTCCGTCTGTTATTCATTGCCTAAGCCTCCGTGTGTAGTGATATGTTCCGATAATAGCATTTGCAGATCCAATAGTCAACGGCGCTCGGCGCGATGGCACTCCGGCAAAAAACATCCGCGGCAGAATGCTCTGCCGCGGATGCTTGCTGCTTAAATTATTTTGCTCACGCCTTGGTCTCGGGCGGAACAATGTCGAAGGTCGGAACGACCTCGATGCTCAGATCGCCGTCGCCCACTTCAAAGTTTGTCAGAACGTCGCTGCCGGCGATGACAAATGTGAAGGTCTCGATATCGTTCGCTCTCATATTGATGCCCACCATACGGTTGAGGTCGGATGCAACGAGCTGACCGTTGAGATAGACCTTTACGATGTACGAGCGGAGGATAATCTCCGAATCAAGCTGGTTTGTGTACTTCGTCTGCACAATGAAATCGCTGCCGCGCGAGAATGCCTTGGTAACGGTGATCGGCAGATTGGAAACCGTGCTGACGCTCTCGGTCGTCGAGTAGAAGCCCTTGCCCTCCTCGGGAACGAAGCGCGCGCCGGTGTAGTAAACGCTCTGGCCGAGCCAGTCGCCGTAAAGCGCACGGGCGGCAAGGCTCTTGGCGTTATACACCTTCAGCTCGTTGGGGTTGCTCGTCGTGAGCGTGTTGGGGATGAGCACGAGCTTGTCGGCGGTGAAGTTAAGGTTGTCGTAAACGCCGCCGCAGATAAGGGCAAGCCGGGTGCTGCCGGTCTTATCCATGCTGTACACATAGCGGTTGAAGGACGACAGGCAGTAGAACTTATCGCCGAATTTATACAGCGAGCGGTTGCGCACGTTTGTTGTCTTGGGGAACTCGCCGACGAGAGTTATCGCGCCGGGAGCCTCGACGGAAACGGCGTAAAGGTTCAGGTCATAGTTGCCCTCGGTGTCATATGCGAGGAAGTACATGACGTGTCCGTCAAAAAAGCTTGCGTTGATCTTATAGTCACAGACCTTTGAGATATTGCCGCTTGCGATGTCGTAGGCATAGAGCTTATCGACGTTCACGCTTGACTCCACGCCCTGCTCGTTTTTGAAAACCATAAGCTCGGCCATCTTGAAATAGATCTTGCCGTTCCAGCCGTAGGGCACGAAGTTCGGCACTTGGGAATAGGGGATATTCGAGCGTATCGCGTTGAACGCACCGTTTACGATCCTGCCGAATGCGTATGTATAGCCGGAGGGCTTGTCGGCATAATGGGTAAACGCAAGCGCGTAAAGCTGTCCGTCATAGAAGCAGTAGGACTCGATGATATAGCCATCGTAGACAGTGGAGAATGTGCCGCTTGCCGGATCATAGCACATGAGCGCGCCCTTTTCGCTTCCGGTCGTGCTGCGGCAGAAGTACACCTTGCCGTCATACACGCTTATGTTGTCAAGATACTGGCCGACCGCGGCGCTGTAAAGCTTGGTGCTCACGCCCGAGAAGTTGACCGCGTACAGGCCGTAGCTTACCGTGTCCACGGTGTCGTAGCCTTTATACAGACAGTAGTTCGTTTTGCCGATCTGGACGGCGATGCTGTCGTTTTCGAGGTTTGCCTCGTATGCGGCCATGTCGGCGTTGACCTTGGAATCGTGGCCCTGGCGCAGCGCAGGCTCAACAAGGCGCGCGATGACCGTGGCTATCTGGCCGCGGCTGGTCGTGCTCGTTCCGCAGAAGCGATAGGACGAGTCCATACCGATCATTACGCCGGCGGCATAGAGCTTTTCGACCGAGGCCTTATAATAGCCGGGGATGCTGCTCAGATCGCCGATGGCGTAGTCGCAGATCTTCGGCATATCCTGATCGTCGATCGTCTTGGCGAACAGATACGCGAGGTTATAGCGGTTGATGCTCTGGCTGAGCTTGCTCACCGCCGGGGTTGCCGAGGGCAGCATGCCGCGCTCGTAGCAGTATCTGTAATAGGTCATGAACCAAGCCTCGTTCTGGCTCGGCTCGGCAATGAGATTGTCGTTATACGCGGCGTGGATGCGCGCGGCTATCGTTATGGCCTCGGCCCAGCTGACGTTGTTGTTCGGGCGGAAGGTCTTGTCCGTATAGCCGAGCATGATGCCCTTGTTATAGGCGGTCTTGACGCCGGAATAGCACCATGTTTTTGAGCTTACATCGGTGAAGGTGCTGCTGTTCATCTGGCCGATATCGTCAAAAACGGCGAGTCTCTGGCCGGGGATCGCATCGGCCAGCGCACCGACAGACGCGACGGCGAGCAGGCTGCTTACAACAAGCACCAGCGCCAACACTCTGCGAATTTTTTTCATATAGGCAAACCTCCGGGGCAGTAGATTTGTGGTTACAAAACGGTGTCATTTATTATATCAGGTTACATAATATTTTGCAATACCATTTTATAATTATTGTATAGCCGCGGCGATTGCGAAAACGGCCGCAAGATGGTAAAATGAATGCAAATACCAAAAAACTAAGGAGTGTGCGCTATGAAATACGGCTTCATCGGGCTCGGCAACATGGCCGGAGCCATCATTGCAGGCATGGCCGCCTGCGGCAAGTTCAAAAACGACTATCTCTACGGCTTCAACCGCAGCCAGGGCAAGACACTTGCGCTGAAGGAAAAGCACGGGCTGATCCCCTGCGCGTCGGCGGCCGAGGTCGCGGAAAAGGCCGACGTGATCATACTCGCGGTCAAGCCGCAGGTGCTGCCCGAGGTCATGCCGGAGATAGTCAAGGGCGTCACCAAGGACAAGACCGTTATCAGCATCGCCGCCGGCAAGAGCACCGGCTGGTATGAGGAGCGCCTTGCCAAGGGTGTGCCCGTCGTAAGGTGCATGCCGAACATAAACGCAAAGGTCAAGGCCTCGGTCACCGCGATCTGCGGCGGCAAGGGCGCAACGGCCGACGATATAAAGATCGCCGACGGCATTTTCGCGTCCGTCGGCAAGATATATCACATTGAGGAAAAAATGTTCCCGGCGTTCGGCGCGCTGGGCGGAGCCTCGGGCGCGTTTGTGCTGCTTTACATTGACGCGCTGGCCGAGGCCGGAGTGCGCGCGGGATTTTCGCGCCCCATGGCCGAGGAGATTGCAACGGCTACCGTCATGGGCAGCAGCGCTTTGGCTATGGACAGCGAGGAGCACCCCATCGCGCTCATGAATCGCGTATGCTCGCCCGGCGGAACCACCGTCGAGGGTGTCTGCAAGCTCAAGGAGCTCGGTTTTGAAACCGCCGTCCAACAAGCCCTTCAGGCCATAATCGACAAAGACCTTTTTTTAGAGGCGAATTGACGCACCTACCAATACGCATATTGCGGTAGCCCGGTATCGAGACTGCCTGCAAAACCGTAAAACTGCCGCACTACATTAGTGCGGCAGTGGATTTTTTTGGGGGAGCACTCGGTATCGAGGATGCGGAGGAAACCGTGGTTGCCTCGCGTAACGCAAGTGCGGTTTCCTCCGCGCCCTCGAACCGGGCTACCAGAGATAAATGTATTCGTAGGTGCGTCAATGCGCCTCTAATAGAATGTGGCGACGGGCTGCTCGGGGACTTCGCAGGGCGAGTCCTCGATGAAGGTGAGCACGGGGCCTTTTTTGCCGTAAGCGCGGCTGAACTTGAAGTTGATGCGCGCGGTGAGCACATGCCAGGAGTCGCCGACGATGCTGTCGGAATCCTCCCACTGGCAGATAAGACCCGCAAATTGGATATCCTCGGCGCAGCAGGTCATGACGTGGCGGCCGACGATGAAGTTACCTGCCGGAACCTTTTTGCGCTTTAAATAGCGGCATTTGAAGCGAACGACCTTGTTTTCGTACTTTTTCGGCTCCTCGGACATATCGCGATACCACAGGGCATAGTCGTCGTCGCCGATCTCGACGATGGGCGCGTCAAGGTCAAACGGCAGAGGATCTTCGATCTCGTCGTACTTGACGGTGCCGTCTGCGTACTCATAGGCGATATCGCTGCGGCGCGAGGCGGCGCGCACGAGCTTGTGCAGCTCCATCTTGTCGATGGAGTCGTCATAGCGGTTGAAAACCGTCAGCTCGGCGCTTTTGAGCTTATCGTAAACGAGGTTGCGCATGTTGGCGTTGTAGCTGAGGATGCTGCGCGCATCAGCGAAGAAAAACTCCTGATACACCATCCACATCTCGGGCAGCGCCTGATACAGATCGTCGAGCATCCACATGCCGTTGTATTCGATGACGCATCTCTCGCAGTCGTGCTCGTCGAGCCACTTGCGCAGATTGGCGCGTGTAAGCTCGGCCTGCTCCTCGACATTTACCATGAAAACGTTCGGCGCGGAGAACTTATCGGGCGCGTACTCCTCCTCGCCCTCCTCGCAGACGATCAGCAGCGTTCTCTCGCCGCTGTTGAAGCGCTTGTCCTCAAGCGTTTCCTGAATGAACTTGGTTTTTCCGCTCTCGAGAAAGCCCGTGAACAGAAAAACGGGAACTTCTTTAACCTTACTCAATACCGAACAACTCCTTGATACCCTGCTCGTTTATCTTCGAGCCGATGACGCACACACGGCCGGTGACGGCAGCGCCGCCGCGGCGGATGTCCGCCTCACCGGGAACGTAGTCGAAATAGATCCACTGTCCGTCGGTCGAATCTACAAAGCCCTTGGCACGCAGGATCGTGCCGTAGCTTGCATCCTCGTCGAACTCGCCCAGCGCCTTTCTGACCTCCTCCTCGGTGAACTTCTTCGGAGTCTCCACACCCCAGGAGGTGAACACCTCGTCTGCGTCGTGGTGATGATGGTCATGTCCGCAGCCGCAGGAGCAGCTTTCGCCGTGATCGTGATCGTGATCGTGGTCATGGTGGTGCTCATGGTCATGGTCATGGTCGTGGTCATGGTCGTGATCATGGTGATGCTCGTTGTGGTCGTGGTGCTCCATCTCCTGCATGGTGGTGGACAGAGAGTCGATACGCTCCATAACGTCAACTATCTGCTTGCCGTCAAGCTCCGACCAGGGAGTGGTGATGACGGTTGCATTGGGGTTGAGCTGGCTGAGCATAGCGGTCGCGGTGACGACCTTGCCGTCGGCGGCGGAGTCGGTGCGGCTGAGGACTATAACGTCGGCATTGTGCACCTGATCGTTGAAAAATTCGCCGAAGTTGCGGATGTACATGCGGCAGCGGCCTGCGTCAACAACGGTGACCTTTGCACCGATCTCGCAGCCGGGCACGCTCGCAACGGCCTTTGCAACGTCGGAGAGCTTGCCTACGCCAGACGGCTCGATGAGGATGCGGTCGGGATTGTACTTGTCGATGACCTTCTGCAGAGCCGCGGTGAAGTCGCCGACGAGGGTGCAGCAGATGCAGCCGGAATTCATCTCGGTTATCTCAACGCCGGCATCGCGCAGGAAGCCGCCGTCAACGGCGATCTCGCCGAACTCGTTTTCGATAAGGACGATCTTTTCGCCCTTGTAGCCCTCCGCGATGAGCTTGCGGATGAGCGTGGTTTTTCCTGCTCCGAGAAATCCGGAGAAAATGTCTATTTTAGTCAAGGTTATTACCTCCTACATTAATATTCTTGTCTGAAACTTTATTATAACACAGCTTTGCAAATTTGCAAACGTATAAAACAACATCGATTGCCGCTTGCGCCGGCAGTAAAATATATCTATAATAAAGACATAAGCTATAATATTGGGCATAATGGGGATCGGATAATGAATAAGCTGCGTATAACGGCACTCGCCCTATGTCTGAGCCTTGTGCTGGGCATGGCGCTTCCCTGCGCCCTCGCCGAGGATGACGGTGCGCCGAAGCTCAAAAGCGCACAGTGCGCGCTGCTCGGCGATATGGGCAGCGGCAGGATACTTTTTAATATCGACGCATACTCGCGCCGCGAGCCGGCAAGCCTTACGAAGATAATGACTCTGCTGCTGGCCGTCGAAGCGATCGAGGCCGGAACGGCTTCGACCGACGACATGGTTACGGCCTCGGCAGCGTGCAAAACCGGCCTCGAGCACGATAGCTCGACCGCGTATATCGACCGCGGCGAAACGATGAGCCTGCGCGACCTTCTCTACTGCGCGGCGCTTGCCTCGGCAAACGAGGCGTGCAACATCATCGCCGAGCACATTTCCGGCTCGATAAGCGCCTTTGTAGAGCGCATGAACACGCGCGCCGCGGAGCTCGGCTGCTCCGGCACGCATTTTGCAAACACCCACGGCATGCCGGACGATAATCACTACACCACCGCGAGAGATATTTTTCTCATCGCCTGCGAGGGAATGCGCCATCAGCTTTTCGCGCAGCTTGTCGGCTGCCGCGAATACACGACGAGCGCGACCAACGACTCGCCGGCGCGCGTTCTGGAAAGCTCGAACGCACTCATAACGCCCGACTCGCCGTATTCGGACAAGTACGTTTACCCCGGCGCAGTAGGCGTCAAAACCGGCTACACCGAAAAGGCCGGCTATTGCCTTGTCAGCGCCGTGCAGCGCGACGGCGTGAACGTCATTGCCGTCATCCTCGGCGCGGACGGCGACACGGCAAACAAGGAGTTTGACAGCTTTGCCGACACGGTGACGTTGCTCGACTGGTGCTTTGAAAACTATTCTTACCGCAGCATCGTTGAGCGCGGCTACCCTGCCGCGGTGCAGCCGATCGAAAAAGACGGGCAGCGCGGCGAGATAACGCTCGTGTGTTCGCAGGAGATAAACGCGCTTGCGGCAAAGGAGCTGGATGCAGCAAAGCTCAAAAGCGAGGTCACGCTCTATGCGCAGACGCTGACTGATGTTCCGGCAGAGGGCACGGAGCTTGGCGCGGTCACGTTTTCAGACCCCAACGACAGCACTGTCTACGGAACCGTGACGCTCGTTTCTCATGGTGAGGCACAGTTTGAAGAGCCGGAGCCGCAAGCCGTTCGGCCGCAGGAGCTGAGCCGCGAGCAAAAGCTCGCAACGGTCATAGTCTGCTCGATCGCGGTGTTTTTGCTGCTGGTGTTCATCCTGCTCCTCGTCCGCCGAGGCCGCAGGATGCGAGGAAAGCGGCGCTAAATTTAATGCCGCACTCGCAGGGATCGGCGCATAGCTTTTGCACTAATACAGAACAATCTCCCGGGCTACGAAACGTAATGGTTTATGCCATCGTTTCGAACCGGGCACCAACATAAATGTAAAGGAGCGGCGTTAATTCGCCTCTAAAAAAATGAGTTTTTTGTCTGTGGCAGTCAGAATACTGCTGGCGGTCGTAGTGGGCGGCCTGCTCGGGCTTGAGCGCGAGCGGCGCAGCTCACCGGCCGGATTCAGAACATATATGCTCGTGGCCATCGGCTCGTCGATGACCATAATGCTCAGCCAGTATATCGACCTGATGCTGTCAACGCAGTGGGCAGCGGCCGCGCAGTCCGTCGGCGCAACGCACGACGTTTCGCGCTTCGGCGCGCAGGTCATAAACGGCGTGGGCTTCCTCGGTGCAGGCTCGATCATCCTGACCGGGCGCAAGCGCGTCAAAGGCCTGACCACCGCCGCCGGACTGTGGGCGTCGGCGTGCCTCGGCCTCGCGATCGGCGCAGGCTACTACGAGTGCGTAGCCGTGTCGGTCGCGCTGATCCTCGTGTGCATGTATGCGTTCCCGGCGCTGGAAAACCGGCTGATACAGCGCTCGCGGTACATGAACATCCTCGCCGAGCTTGACGGCATGGAGTGCCTCGGCGGCATACTGAGCACGCTGCGCGAGCAGGGCGTCACAGTGTTCGACATCGACCTGAGCAAGCAGCCGGAGGACAGGCGCGCGCAGCTCGGCGTGCACCTGAGCGTGTATCTGCCAAAGGGTCTGAACCATACCGAGCTTCTCGCGCAGCTTGCGGCGCTCGGCGGCACGGTTTCGATCGAAGAAAGCCAGTAAGGAGGTGCAGCCATGCTTTCATGCTTTGATTTTATAAGGGAATCCACAACGCTGGCCATGGCGCTGCGCCTGCTGCTTGCGTTCATATGCGGCGCGGTCATCGGAGCCGAGCGAGAGATAAAGCGCCGCCCGGCAGGCTTCCGCACGCACATTCTTATCTGTCTGGGTGCTGCGATAACAACGCTGACCAGCCAGTACCTGCTGCTCGGCCTCGGGCTTTACACCGACATCGGCAGGCTCGGCGCGCAGGTCATCGCCGGTATCGGCTTCATCGGCGCCGGCACGATCATCGTCACCGGCCGCCGCCAGGTCAAGGGTCTTACCACCGCTGCCGGACTGTGGGCCTCGGCCATCGTCGGACTTGCCTGCGGCGCAGGCTTCGTCGAGTGCGCGATCTTCGCGACCGCGGTCATACTCTTTGCCGAGATAGTGCTCATAAAGTTCGAGTTTAAGTTCGCCAAAAGCAGCAGGCTATGCACGCTGTACATCGAATATACAAAGCCCGACACCATCCAGACTGTGCTCGAGATGATGAGCGAGCGCTCGCTCAAGGTCTCGAACCTTGAGGTCAGCCGTACCCAGGGCGAGGACGAGGAGCACCGCTACTACGCGCTGCTGTCGGTTCAGACAACGCCGAAGCTCGGCGGCACCGAGCTTGTCCCGGCTATCACCGCCCTCCCCAACGTCTTCGCCGTCGAAGAAATGTAGTTTTAGAGGCGAATTACCGCAGTTACGGATACGCATATTGCCGGTGCCCGGTGTCGAAGTTACCGACGAAACCGGGAAACTGCCGCCATACGTTAGTACGGTGCTGAGTTTTGCGGTTGCCCGGTTCGGGACAATGGAGGAAACCATGCGTGCCGCGCAACCCAGTAGTGCGGTGCTGATTTTTGCATCGCGCTCCATTGGCTCCCCTGTCAAGGGGAGCAGGCAGCTTTGCTGCCGAGGGGTT
>OLWH01001031.1_pt1 | contig 11515 bp, 9 predicted proteins | sample 1673381 | NCBI WGS metagenome assembly OLWH01 (sample SAMEA103958110, study PRJEB25191) | human gut metagenome | reverse complement strand
ATCTTCCAGCTGGGCGTCATCGATCATGCCGGCCTTGTAAGCGCCGACGGCTTCAAACATTTTGGAAAGGCTGACTTCATCGCCGCCATAACTGCCAGCCAGCATGGGGCCGCCGGAACAGAAGATGGTGGGGATATTCAGCCGCGCAGCCGCCATCAGCAGGCCCGGCACGTTCTTGTCGCAGTTGGGGATCATCACAAGGCCGTCAAACTGGTGGGCCATGACCATGGCCTCCGTGGAATCCGCGATGAGGTCCCGGGTCACCAGAGAATACTTCATCCCCACGTGGCCCATGGCGATGCCGTCGCACACGGCGATGGCCGGAAACATCACCGGCGTGCCGCCTGCGGCCCGGATACCGGCCTTTACAGCCTCGGCGATCTTGTCCAGCCCCATGTGGCCGGGGACGATCTCGTTATAGGAGCTGACCACGCCGATGAGGGGCCGGGCAAGCTCCTCATCGGTATAGCCCAGCGCGTAAAGCAGGCTGCGGTTGGGCGTCCGCTCCACGCCGGTCTTGATCTGTTCAGAACGCATACGCTTCTCCTCCCCTCGGTCAGTTGGAGGCGGTGTCCAGATCCTTGTCGCCGCCCCAGATCATGTTGCGGCGCAGCTCCTCGCCCACCTGCTCCATGGGGTGCTTGGCCAGCTGGTCCCGCTTGGAGTTGAAGAAGGTACGGCCCCGGCTCTTGTTCTCCGCGATCCAGCGGCCGGCAAAGGTGCCGTCCTGAATGTCCGCCAGCACCGCCCGCATCCGGGCCTTGGTCTCCTCGTGGGGCAGCACCCGGGGGCCGGAGACGTACTCGCCGAACTCGGCGGTATCGGAGATGGAGTAATTCATGGCGGCCACGCCGCCCTTGTTGATGAGGTCGATGATGAGCTTCATCTCGTGGATGCACTCGAAATAGGCGTTCTCCGGGGCGTAACCGGCTTCCACCAGCGTCTCGAAGCCGCACTGCATCAGATCCACCACGCCGCCGCACAGGACGGTCTGCTCGCCGAAGAGGTCGGTCTCGGTCTCATCGTGGAAGGTGGTCTCCATGATGCCTGCCCGGGCGCCGCCGATGCCGGCGATGTAGGCCAGCGCGATCTCGTAGGCCCGGCCGGTGGCGTTCTGCTCCACGGCCACCAGGCAGGGCACGCCCTTGCCGGAAACATAGGTGGAGCGGACGGTGTGGCCGGGGCCCTTGGGCGCCGCCATGAACACGTCCACACCGGCGGGCGGCACGATCTGCTTGTAGCGGATGTTGAAGCCGTGGGCAAAGGCCAGGGCGTTGCCCTCCTCCAGATAGGGAGCGATATCCTTCTTGTAAACGTCGGCCTGTACCTCGTCATTGATGAGCATCATCACGATGTCGCCCCACTTGGCGGCCTCGGCAACGGTCTTGACGGTAAGCCCCGCGGCCTCCGCCTGGGCCCAGTTCTTGGAGCCTTCCCGCAGGCCCACGCAGACCTCGCAGCCGGAGTCTTTCAGGTTCAGGGCATGGGCATGGCCCTGAGAGCCGTAGCCGATCACGGCGATCTTCTTGCCGTTGAGATAGTTCAGGTCGCAATCCTTTTCATAATACATCTTAGCCATGGTAAATTTCTCCTTTTTATAATGGTTTTGTGTTGAAATGAATGATAAATGCCCGATTTACAGCATTTTTCCAAGATTGAATTCCAGCGTTTCCTTCCGCTCGTCCTGAATGGTATACCGGCCCCGCTCCAGCGCCACCATGCCGGTGCGGACCATTTCCAGAATACCGAACTCCCGGAGCAGATCCGTCAGCGCCTCGTTTTTGGATTCCTCCCCAATGACCGCCAAAGTCATGGAGGTGGAGGAAACGTCCAGAATGGAGGCCCGGAACACGTTGGCCAGCTGGATCAGCTCGCTGCGGACGCTCCGTTCCTCCGCCCGGACCTTGCAGAGCACCATCTCCCGGCGGATGGAGTGCTCCTCCGCCAGCAGCCGGACGGAATGTACCGGCACCATTTTGGACAGCTGGTTGCATAAAAGCTCCGTCTGCTGGTCATCCGTCAGGACCTCCAGCGTCAGGCGGGACAGGCCGTGTTCCTCCGTGGGGCCGACGGCCAGAGATTCGATGTTGAACCCCTTACGGGAAAACAGCCGGGAGATCTGGGAGAGCACGCCGGGCTCGTCATCCACCAGGACGGAAAAGGTGCGTAATGTCGTTTCCATGATGTTGTCCTCCTCTCCTCAGCTCAGCAGGAATTCCGTGATGTGATGACCGCCGTTGACCATGGGGTGCACCATCTCGTCGGCGTTGATGGCGCAGTCGATGACGTAGCCCCGGCCCTGAGCGCTTTCCGCCAGCGCCTCCGTGATGGCCTCCTCCAGCTCGCTGGGCTGGGTGACCCGGCGGCCTTTCAGGCCGAAGGCGTCCGCGAACTTCACGAAGTCCGGGCTGCGGTTTTCCAGAGACGTCTGGGAATACCGGTGGTCATAGATCAGGCTCTGCCACTGCCGGACCATGCCCAGATTCCGGTTGTTGAAGATCACGGTGATGACCGGCAGCCCGTAATAGGCCTCGGTTGCCAGCTCGTTGCCGTTCATGCGGAAGCAGCCGTCGCCGGTGATGTGGATCACCGTTTTGTCCGGGTTCCCCTGTTTGGCGCCGATGGCGGCCCCCAGGCCAAAGCCCATGGTGCCGAAGCCGCCGGAGGTCAGGAGCTGGCCGGGATAGTCGAAATGCAGGTGCTGGATGGCCCACATCTGGTGCTGGCCCACGTCCGTGGCCACGATGGAGTCCTGCGGGCATTTCCGGGCGATGGCGGAAAGCACCTGCTTCGGCGTCAGGACGCTCTCGCTTTCGCCGTACTCCGTTTCCCGGGGGAAGGAGAGCACGAAGTCCTTCCACTCCTTATGCTCGTACTGGGGCAGGCGCTCCAGCAGCAGGTTCAGGACCTGCTTGGCGTCGCCAATGATGTGGTGGTCCGTCTGGACGTTCTTGTTGATCTCCGCCCGGTCGATGTCGATATGGACGATCTTGGCCTGATGCGCGAAGGTCTCCGGCTTCAGTGCCACCCGGTCGGAGAACCGGCAGCCCACGGCGATCAGCAGGTCGCAGTTGTCGCAGGCCATGTTGGAGGCCACGGAGCCGTGCATCCCGATCATGCCGGTAGTCATCACGTCCCGGCCGGAAACGCCGCCGCCCCCCATCACGGTGATGGCCACCGGCGCGTCGATCCGGCGGACAAACTGCCGGAATTCCTCGTGGGCACGGCTGCGGACCACGCCGCCGCCGCAGATCAGCATGGGCTTTTTGGATTCCGCGATCATCTCCACCAGCTTTTCCACGTCGTCCAGATCCGCCTCCGGCATTTTCAGACTGCTGGTGTAGGCCCGCCGGATCAGGGATGCCAGATGCCCGGAGGCAGCGTGCTGCTCCAGAGGCAGCGGCTCGTAGTCGCACTCGGCGCTGGTCACGTCCCGGGTGATATCGATGACCACCGGACCGGGGCGGCCGCTGCGGGCCAGCGCGAAGGCCTCCCGCACCGTGTCCGCCAGCTTTGTCACATCCCGCACCAGATAGGTGGATTTCGTAATGGGCATCGTAATGCCGGTAATGTCCACCTCCTGAAACGCGTCCCGGCCGATGAGGTTCTGGGGCACGTTGCAGGAGATAAAGACCACTGAGGAGGAATCCATATACGCGGTGGCGATGCCGGTGGTCAGGTTCGTAGCGCCGGGGCCGGAGGTGGCGAAGCACACGCCCACCTTGCCGGTGCTGCGGGCGTAGCCGTCCGCCGCGTGGGCGGCCCCCTGCTCATGGGAGGTCAGAATATGGGTGATCTCCTTGCAGTCATATAAAGCGTCATACACGTTCAGGATCGTGCCGCCGGGATACCCGAAAATGGTATCCACCTTCTGTTCCCGCAGACATTCCATCAAGATCCGCGCGCCTGTGAGTTTCATGTCGATTACCTCCCCGTACAAGTAGCAAAAAAAGCGGCCCCGCTGACCAGCGGGACCGCTTTCGGCTCGTTTTTCTTACAAGCTCAACCGTTCTGTACCCCACGCCAGCCATATGGAATTGTGCCAATAATGGAAATAATGGCAACAAAAATGGACGCCATAATGGCGTCCATAATAATGGCGATCATAGAGTGAGCGCTTGCGGCGCAAGAGGATACGGCGTCTGCCTTGGCAGCCGCTGCGACAGTATGATCGAAGAATTTCATCATCCTGTCCACATCCCCTCTCGTAAGATGTGGTTACAGTACCACTCACGAAGCGCTTTGTCAATCCGGTTTTGATAGATCGACCTATCTTTCGTAGCATTTCCAAAAATTTGCGAAATCCCGGCAAATTGGAATTGTAAATTTTGCCATAAAAAGCCAATCCCGGATCAGTTCTGCGGAAGGGCCGCAGACTTATACAGCACCAAAAACGGCGCCCCCGCCGGAGATCCTTCTCCGACAGGGAGCGCCATTTCGCTTCCGCTTTTCTGCTCCGGAGATCCATTCAGGAGATTTCGGCGGTTTTTCCGTACCAACATCTACCATGTAAGAGCAACTAAAATTACTCCATTAAGGGAAAAATAAGGAAAACTTTTTATTGTCACGCAGATGCACACGCTGAAATCTCATCCGGATTTTGTTGCCAATGCCGTATCTCCGCCGCTGCACAGATTTATAACGTAGTGGTGGAAATCTTCGTTATTAATAAGATAGACTTTTGGGTCAGCTCGGCCAAAGAGCATGAGTATGCCATCATTTCTGGCTTCTATAATTTGGGAAGATGGTTGGCAAATGAGTTGTAGGGTGCCATCGTTTTTACTTTGAAAATTGATACTGCTTCCATCATGCAACCCAATTTCGATAGATGCCAAAGTAAGTGCATCACCAAATTCTTTTGTTTTTTTGGTGCCTGAAAGGCTTATTAATCTGGATTGTAGTTCATCGATTTGCGCCTGATTTGGCCACCGAACGGTTCTGTTATATGAATCGGTGGGATCTGTTGCGTATGTTGTAACCACATCTACTATTGGATTTGATTCGAAGTCAAAAGCAGGCGTTTTAGGGGCAGTCTGAAAACCTATCGCAAGAATAGCCACTACTGCAATCGCAATTACAACATAGATAGTTTTCTTTTTCATTTTAGCCTCCTCCGTTGAACTTATACAAAAGCGCAGCAGCTTTACAAGAAAACTGCCGTGCATTTTAGAGGGCAGATTCTTGTCCTCAATTATGATCTGAATAACTAATTGATTTATCATATTTCAAACTGGTGCAAAAGTAAAGCGAGTATAATTCAAAAAATCTTCAGGTAAGAGATAAAAGATAACACGAAATAACAGCATATAACACCATATAAGCACATATAACGCAATATGTGAAAACCATTCATAAATTGTTTAATTCTCTATATTTTGGCAAGCTTTTTCTATTGAAATATACTGTATTTGTCCTCCAGTTCCGGGCCTCCATCCAGAATCAAAGTATCCGTGTACTAAAGTAACTGTGTAAAGAATGACAAGAACAAAGGCAGAAAAGAACAAAGCCGCTTGATACGGCGAAAACACTGACAGCCACAGGTGTGGTAAATGTGATGTAGGCGCAAATTGCCCAGAAGTAGCAGAACAAGCAGCACCCGGTCTACCGCTTGTTCAACACCCGCACCGACACCATCCACAAGCATCACTGGCGAGGAAAAATCTCCGACGAACTAAGACGGGAGGCACTCTATCTGGCGGGGAACTACCGGGACAAGGAACTGATGAACAATGACTACGCGCTGACGGATATGCGCGAGACATGGAATTGGAACACATTTACGCGGAGGCAGAAAAGCGTTAGCGTTTCTCTACGCTGGACGCGGATACCCTCTGCGCCGCGCTGATCGGCTGCCCCTATGAGCGACACGCCGCCCACCAGCCGTTCGTCGATCTGTTCGGCCAGAAAATCGCCATGCATATCATTCGAGTGCAGGATCGTCAGCTTTTTCAGATTCTTCATGCGCCTCTCCTTTCTACCGCCGCTGATCGTTTCTCCCCTCGTCCGTTCCTCCCGATTCCGACACAGCCCTCAGGAGGCTGACCGCAGTTTGAACAGGGGGTGCGCCGGTTTCCGCACCGCACCCCCAGCGCCTATTCACTTGTGAGAGATGGACGGCAGGCCCGCTTGACATCACCTTTGCGGTGCAAACACCCCAATGGTATTACTTATTATAATAACATGATATCGGGTATCGCCGCAAAACGCAAGAACATTTTGCGTTTTTACCAGAAACATTTGTACGCGTAGTAAAGATTTCGAATTAAAACACGCACAGGGCGGTGAAGCAGGCAGCGTCCGGGCCGAGGGCCTCCATGAGATAGCTGCCGTCCCCGTTCCGGAAGCCCACCAGACGCAGCGTTTCGCCAAGGGTGGCCTCGTGGTTGTAATTGATGTAGAATTCCCGGGGCGTCCGCTCCTGTAAGTCACGGGGCAGGTAGTCCCAGATAATGTCGCCGTAATTGGCGCTGTAAAGGTGGCCATTACCGTCCAGATCGGACCAGACCACCTGCCGGGTTCCCAGCTCCTCCACCCCCTCGTGGGGCAGCAGGAGCTTTTTCGGGTCCGGACAGTCGATGACCCGATCGCAGGTCTGTATGGGCTTGGCGGTAAAGGTGGAGGGCCGCATGATCTTCCGGGTGACGGGGTTCACCAGAATCCAGTCGCTTTTCACCGACACCCGCACCTCACCGGTCTGATCCTTCATCTCGTAGACCCGCTGCATATGCGCGCCCTTGACCCCGTTTTCATAGGTGGCGATGTCCAGCACATCCCCCGCCATGGGGATCCGGTGGATGCGCATGGCCAGCCGGGAGAGCAGGAACACCTCCCCCATTTCAAACAGCACGTCGTGGGTCAGGCCCCGGGCGTTGTAGTCATACCCCGCGTAGGCCGCCGCCTTGTTCAAAAGGCCGGAGACCCTTGCCCGCTGATACCGGTCGCAGTCGGCAAAGCACAGCTCCTCCTGTCGGAAATAGCCGTTTTCATATAATTCCTGCCGGAAATCCTTCATGTGTACTCCTCTTTCCGTTGTTTTATGGACTTAATTTACCACAAACCGCGGTGTTTCACAATGCCCGAGTTGGACAACGCCCCGCCCTGCGGTACAATGACCGTATTGTGAATTTGCCGGAAACGATGCAAGGAAGAACGCAGTAAGCAGGGCCGGACAGAAATCTTTCTGTCCGGCCCTGCCCTTTTACTGTTATTGTATTTGCCGACCGAGGGGCCAGCCTTGAATCGGTTTCCCCGTCAGCGCATGGACCGGTATTCAGCCAACACGCTGTCCAGCAGGTCTGCGGCGCTCTGATAGATGGCGGCGTTCATCTGGTTGAAGGGGCAAACGGCCCGGTCGCTGATCTCCAGTCCCCGGTGCACCAGCAGCTTTTTGAGGATCAGGGAGCAGTTGGTGTCCATATCGTAAATGGGCATCAGCTTCTGGATCAGGTGGTACAGGGCGAAGGTGCGCGCAAAGTCCCTTTCGTTGGCAGCCTTCACCAAACTGCTCCAGATCTCCGGCACGATGATAGACAGCGCGCCGATGCACCCGCCGCCCCCGTTGTTGGCGATGTTGCTGAGGAACTGGTCATCAAAGCCGGAGTAGACTGTAAAGGGCTTCCCCTCTACCGCCCGGCACACCATATTGGTGTGGCCGGGGGTGGACACGGAATCCTTCAGTCCGATAATGTTGGGGTTCGCATCGATCAGACGGCGGATCGTCTCCGGGGCGATGGAATGTCCGGTGCGGGGCGGGAAGTTGTAAAGATACAGGTCCCCCTTCACGTCCTTAGCCAGACGGTCATAGTAGACGAACAGCTTTTCCTGATCCATCTCAAAATAGTACGGGCTGATGACCATGGGCGTGTAGCCCAGCTCATACACCGCGTTGGACAGGGCCAGCGTATCGGCATAGCGGATGCAGCCGGTACCGGCCAGCAGCTCCACCCGTCCGTTGACATACTCCGCATAGAAGCGGAAGAAGTCCAGACGCTCCTGCTCGTTCAGATCCGGGAACTCTCCGGCGGAGCCCAGCACAAGAATGCCGTCCAGCCCGCCCTCGATCAGGAAATCGATGACTTTTTTGTTGCCTGCGTAGTCGGGCTTTTCCTCTTCGTTGAAGATCGTGACAACAGGCGCGATGATCTTTGCCATAGAAATCCTCCCGGTCAGCCGGCCAGCCTCAGCACGCCGAACACCAGTGTGCTGACGGCCATCATAGCAAGGCCGTTGATGGCCTCGTAGCCCAGCAGCTTCAGCCGCTCGCTGATCTCCATGTTGACGCCGCCGGCGCTGACATGGAAGAAAGAGCCGTGAGGCAGACCGTCAAAGACGAAGCAGCTCGCGTGGGTCATGGCGGCAGCCGCCAGAGGTGTTACGCCGCTGGCCACCACGGTAGGCCCAAAGATCTGGCTGGCAAGGGTCGTACCGGCCGTGGCAGAGGCGGTAGCCGCGCCCATCAGCATACCGGAGATGGGGGCCAGCATGAATCCGGGCAGGCCCAGGGTCTCAATGAAGGAAATGATCACGTCCTTCAATCCGGAGTTGGAGATGATGCCGGACAGAGCGCCGGTGCCGACCAGCAGCATGGCGACGCCGCTCATCTTGGCGAGGCCGGCATTGAAGTAGTGGCCCATGTCCCGGGTCTTGCCCATGGCGATAGTGCCCACGATACCGCCTACCGGCAGGGCGATCAGGGGATCGATGGTGATCCCGGCAATGGGACGCAGCAGCAAGATGGCGATGGTGACAACGGGACCGCTGAGTGCCGCCCACAGGGGAGGCAGATCCTTATGCTGCGCGGCTTCGCCGCCGATGTCAGCCTCGGTGATTTCCGTGCCCCGCATAGACAGGCGCTTTGCCAGCAGAGAGGTCACGATCAGCGCGGTGACGGCGGGGATGACGCCCACGGCGATGATGGAGGTCAGGGGCAGATTAAAGGCCTCGGCGGCCGCAATGGCATTGGGGTTGGGGCTCATGACGTTGCCCGCGCGGACGGCGCCCAGCTGCGCCATCAGCACGCCCATCTTGTGATAACCCGCCCGGCGAGCCATTTGCAGAGCAATGGGAGCCACGGTGATGCAGGCCACGTCGCCGAACACGCCCACGGTAGTCAGCAGCCATGTGGCCAGCGTGATGGCGATCAGGCTCCGCTTGGCACCCATCTTATTGATGATGGATTCGGCAATGCGTTCAGCCGCACCGCTCTCAATGAGCGCGCCGGCCAGAATACCTGCCGTAACGATACGGATGATCGCGGAGACGATGCCCTGCGTGCCGGAGATGATAAAGCTAACGGTGCCGGTGAGTCCGGCGCCGCCTACCAGACCGCCGATCACGGCGCCGAAAATCATGGCATAGGTAGGCTGTACTTTTTTCAGGATCAGCACAATGGCGACGGCAAGGGCCACCAATGCGCCCAGAACGGAAACGGTAACTCCATCCATAGTCGGTTTCTCCTCCTAATTCAAATTACAGATGGTCGAACTTCATGACGCCGCCCTCGGAACCGGAGGCAGCCAGCTTGCAGTACAGGCCCAGCCAGCCCTTCTTGAACTTGGGCTCGGGACGCTTCCACTGCTTCAGACGGGCCTCGATCTCCTCCTGGGGCACCAGCAGCTCCAGCTTCTTGCTGTCCACGTCGATCTCCACCAGATCGCCGTCATGGACGATGGCGATGGGGCCGCCCTCAGCGGCTTCGGGAGAGATATGGCCCACAAAGCAGCCGTTGTTGGTGCCGGAGAACCGGCCGTCGGTGATCAGTGCGGTGGTCTTGGACAGGCCGCGGCCGTAGAGGTACTTCATGGCCTTGTACATCTCGCGCATACCGGGGCCGCCCTTGGGGCCCTCGTAGCGGATGACCACCACATGACCGTCATGGACCTTACCGGCCAGAATGGCCTCCTCGGCGGCCTCCTCAGAGTCGAAGCAGATGGCCTCGCCCTTGAAATGATGCAGGCTCTTGTCGAACGCGCCGGGCTTGGTGATGCCGGTGTCGGGAGCCAGATTGCCCCGCAGCACCGCCACGCCGCCGGTATAGCCGAAGGGATCGTCCAGCGTGTGATTGACAAGGCCCGTAGCGGGATAGAGGTACTTGTGGTCACGGATATTCTCCGCCATCGTATGGGCGGTGACGGTCATAACGTCCGTCTCCAGCATGGACTGGAGGTTTTCCATCAGGCGGGGCACGCCGCCGTCCCGATAGAAGTCCACGATGCTGTACTTGCAGGAGGGATTCATCTTGGCGAGCTGAGGCGTGGTATCGGAGAGCGTATCGAACTCGTCCAGCACCTTGATGCCCAGTTCCGCCTCATAGGCGATGGCGGTGAGGTGCATGACGGCATTGGTGGAACCGCTCATGGCGAGGCAGGCCTTGATGGCGTTGCGGATAGAACTGTCGGTGATGATCTGGCGGGCGGTGATACCCTTCTTCACCATATCCATGACGGCCATACCGGCGTGCTTTGCCAGCAGCAGGCGCTTGGAGTAGACGGCGGGGATGGTGCCGTTGCCGGGCAGTGCGATGCCGATGGCCTCGCACAGGCAGTTCATGCTGTTGGCGGTGTACATGCCGGAGCAGCTGCCGCAGCTGGGGCAGCAGTTGCAGGTGCAGTCTTCCAGCTGCTCGTCGGTGATCATACCGGCCTTATAAGCGCCCACGGCCTCGAACATCTTGGAAAGGCTGACTTCCTCGCCGCCGTAGGTGCCGGCCAGCATGGGGCCGCCGGAGCAGACCACGGCAGGCACATCCATGCGGACAGCGGCCATGACCATGCCGGGAACGATCTTATCGCAGTTAGGCACCAGCACCAGACCGTCCAGCTGATGAGCCATCAGCATGGTCTCCACGCTGTCGCAGATGAGCTCGCGGGAAGCGAGGCTGTACTTCATGCCCACATGGCCCATGGCGATGCCGTCGCAGACGCCGATGGCCGGGATGAGGATGGGGGTGCCGCCTGCCATCTGGACACCTGCCTTGACGGCGTCGGCGATCTTATCCAGATTCATGTGGCCGGGGACGATCTCACTGTAGGCACTCACCACACCGATGAGGGGGCGGTCCAGCTCTTCCGGGGTGTAGCCCAGGGCATAGAACAGGCTGCGGTTTGGGGCGCGCTCCGGGCCTTTTTTAACGTTATCACTTCTCATATTTTTCTCTCCTTTGCAGCGGGAAAAGGGCATAGTTCTTTTTAGGGGTAATCTTTGCTGTTTATAGTATCGCACAAATACCAGAAACAAGCAAATAAATTCATGTCCCCGAACGGTCTCTACGCCCGCGGGCACATTTCGGAGGCCCGCAGGGCAGCACCCCGGCTCTTAGGCTGGAGATAGACCGTTCTCTATTCGCGAGGAACCACCCCTCAGGCCGCTTCGCGTCCAGCTCTCCCAAAGGGAGAGCCCTTGGCAAAACCATGAACTTTGCGTGGACTGCCAAGGCCTCCCACTTTGGGGGAGGTGGCAGCGCGTGAGCGCTGACGGAGAGGGCGAGGACGCTAGATAAATTTTAGAATCATAAGGG
>OLWH01001028.1_pt1 | contig 11557 bp, 10 predicted proteins | sample 1673381 | NCBI WGS metagenome assembly OLWH01 (sample SAMEA103958110, study PRJEB25191) | human gut metagenome | reverse complement strand
TTTGCTGTATTATATATGGTATAAATGATTTAGATCGATACAGTGGTAATCGACCGCTGAGATGCTTTTCTTTCATACACATGAATCTTTTGCCCCATCAAGCTCAACGCTTGGTACAATTCTCCCTTCCTATCCCCCCATGATTTGAATATGACTGCGTTTTTCATGTGGACGCAGTCGGAAATAAACGTCAAGCCGGCGCTATGAAAGAGCTGCTTGACGTTTGTTTAATTTCATTTATGTTCAACAGTCCGGCCCCAAATGCGTCCAAAAGTGGGAATGATCAAATGATCGTCTGTGTACGGCAGTTTTGTGCCTACTTTATTTAATAGGCATTGCAAAACCTCTGTTAATTAAGGGAATGCTTTATCGCCTCACACGCGAGAGGTCAGCAGTTCGAGTCTGCTATTCTCCACCAACATTTAGGACCTGAAAGTTAACGCTTTCGGGTCTTTTTTGCGTTTTCACAAACTTTTTGAGGCAAATTAAAAAACACAAATACGGGCGCTTTTTGAAATACGTCCAAAATTTAAGAACATAGGATTGCCGTCTCAATTTTAGCCTCGTTGAGGCAATGCGCGTATATATTCATTGTCGTGCTAACAGTCTCGTGACCTAAAAATTCCTGCGTCTGTTGTGGTGTTGCTCCACTGACTATTAACAATGAAGCTGCCGTATGCCTCAAGTCGTGATAGCGTATGGACGGCAAATTGTTCGCCTTTAGCAGCTTATTGAATTTCTTAGAGATATAATCGTGCTTTATATCATCACCGTTTGACCATCGACATACTTTGTCCAGCGTTAATCCTGCTGCAAGCTGCTCGTCTTTAAGTGCCTTTAGGTGCGGAACGGTGAAGTCTACCAAAGCTATAACTCTGTCACTCTTCTTTGTCTTTGTGCGTTCTTCTTCTATGTATTTCATGTCACCCTTAACGATGGTGTTACAGATATGCATTGCTCCGTTATCAAAATCAATATCCTGCCAGCGAAGTCCGCATACCTCGGAACGGCGTAAACCATATACCATTGATAGCAGTATAGCTGTGTATATCGGTTTGCCAGCAGCTTCGGCAGCCGAAAGAAGCTTTTTAGCCTGTTCGACTGTTAAAGTGCTGCCTTTGAATTTGTCCTTAGCGCGTGGCATTTTAACGAGTGTTGCAGGATTGCTGCTGATTATTCCGTCGCGTATTGCATCATCCAAAACGCCGCTTATAAGGGTGAAGTGCTTTCCTATTGTCTCGGGCTTTAAGCTATCAGCCATAGTATCGCAATACCATTGTAATTTGCCATATGTAATATTCTTTATACTCGGCCTTGTATGTATGTCGGAAGCAATCAGCACCACATTAATTGCCAATATCACGGCGAAAATGCTCGCAAGCTCGGGCGGCCTGACCTCGGCTCTTATAGTATCTGCATGCTTTGTACTATTCGGCAACCTGATTGCAGGTCTGTTCTTCTTCAAAGGCATTCCCGAGGACTATGGCTGGGTCGCAATCGGCGCAGAGAATATCGCAAAAGACGGCGCCGACGGGGCACCGGCAGAGCTTCCCGGTCTTACAAAGGCGGAGGTGTTTAAAAAGTCTTATTTCTGGGTATTTCTGCTGGCAATGAGTGTTCTTAACTTAGCATACGGCCTTGTTCAGCCCAACCTCTCGGCATACACTCAGTTCGTTGGCTTCAGCGCGGCTCAGGCAGCAATCGTTATCTCTGTTTGGTCATGGGGCAAGTCGATATCCAAGATATTCTACGGCTTCCTTTGCGACACTCTTGGTGTAGGCATCGGCCTTGCACTGGCTGCCGGCGTTGCCATAGTGACCGGTATTCTTTACACAAATGCACACAGCTTCCCCATGCTGATAGTCTGCGCTGCCGGTATCGGCGTTATCGGTGGCCTTACAGGCTCGGGCACGATGGGAATGTCTCGCCTCGTCGGTCAGAAGGATCTTATGAAAATGGCGCTGCTTCCCCACGCGTTTAACGGTATAGGCAACTTCTTCGCTCCGATGCTGTTTGCGGCACTGTTTACCGGTGACGCTGCCGGCTACAAGCTCTGCGGATGGATATCCGTTGGCGTGCTGGCTGTTTATGCAGTGATGATACTTTGGCCTCCGCAGAAAAAGCACCTGTGCGAGAGCGGCAATTCCTTCAAGAAGTAATCTTAATTTTGCACTCTTTGCCTGCACGAGCTTACGGGCAAAGAGTGCTTTTTGTTTTAGCACCATCTTGTGAGTGACTTAGGGCTGGGGCTGTGGTATACTGTACTTAAACACAATTATTTGAAAGTAAGGACGATCACATGAGTCAGAAAGATATAATGCACATTCTCGAAAAAGTCAGCAGCGGAGAGCTTAGCCCTTCCGAGGCGGCGCTGGAGCTGAAAATGGAGCCGTTTCAGGATCTCGGCTTTGCGAAGGTCGATCACCATCGCGAGCTGCGTCAGGGCATAGCGGAGGTCATCTACGGCGAGGGCAAGACCCCCGAGCAGATACTGAAAATTGTTGAAGCAATGCTCGAACGCGGACAGAAAACGGTGCTTATAACACGAATGTCGGTCAAAGCAGCCGAGCTTGTATCCTCAAGGCATGACCTTGACTACAGGGTCGATGCAAGGCTCGGAATAGTCGGCGTGATCCCGGAACCGGGCGGGGTCGGAACTGTCGTCGTTGCCACCGGCGGCACGACGGATATTCCCGTTGCCGAGGAGGCAGCCGTTACGGCGGAGATACTCGGCAATAAGGTCACGCGGCTGTACGATGTCGGCGTTTCCGGAGTGCATCGCCTGCTGTCGCACATGCCGGAGATCATGACAGCACGTGTCATAGTCGCCGTTGCCGGAATGGAGGGCGCGCTGCCGTCGGTTATCGGCGGACTTGCAGATTGCCCGGTGATCGCCGTGCCGACGAGCGTGGGCTACGGAGCTTCATTCGGCGGCGTCGCTGCGCTGCTTAGCATGCTCAATTCCTGCGCGAGCGGAATGTCGGTAGTAAACATAGATAACGGATTCGGGGCAGGCTATCTTGCCAGCATGATAAACCATCTTGCCTGATATGAATATTAACGAATTTTTCAATGAACACAAAAAAGCTGCGCTCGCCTTTTCGGGCGGCGCGGACTCGGCGTATCTGTTGTATGCTGCGGTGAAATGCGGCGCGGACATTGCTCCGTACTTTTTCAAATCTCAGTTCCAGCCGGAGTTTGAGCGCGATGACGCCCACCGTCTGGCAGAGCAACTGGGCGTTGAGCTGCACGAGATAAGCGTTGACGTTCTGCAATTTGACGAGGTCACGGATAATCCGCCCGACCGCTGCTATTACTGCAAAAGGCGCATCATGGGCGCCATACGCGCCGCCGCTGCCGCTGACGGCTACGATACGCTCATCGACGGAACGAACGCAAGCGATGACGGCGGCGACAGACCGGGGATGAAGGTGCTCAAAGAGCAGAACATCCTCTCGCCGCTGAAGCTCTGCGGCATAACGAAAAGCGAGGTTCGCGCACGTTCGCATGAAGCCGGGCTGTTTACATGGAACAAGCCTGCCTATGCCTGCCTTGCAACGCGCGTTCCGGCCGGCGAAAAGATAAGCGGCGAAAAGCTCGAGGCTGTGGAGAAAAGCGAGGAATATCTGTTCTCTTTCGGCTTTACTGATTTCCGAGTGCGCCTGCGTGACGGCGGAGCGTTGCTGCAATTCACGGCAAAGCAGCAGGAAAAAGCGCAGACCGAGCTTGAAAAAATTAAAGCCGAGCTTTCAAAATACTTCGGCGTTATAAAGCTTGACCCGAAAGCGAGGGCGGAGAGCCAATGAGAACGCTGTATATCGACTGCTCCATGGGCTGCGCCGGAGACATGCTCACGGCCGCGCTTCTGGAGCTGCATCCGGATAAGGACGATTTCCTGCGCCGCATGAATGCCGCACTCGGCGGAAAAGCCGTGCTTTCGGCATCGCCTGACAGTAAGTGCGGACTGCGCGGAACGCATGTGACGGTGCTCATAAACGGCGACGAGGAAGGCGAGGCGACGCGCCATCACTATGAGCACACAAGCATCTCGGAGATACTTTCGTTTATTGACTCCGTGCCGCTTGAGGTGAAGGTGAGAGAGGACGCAAAGAAGGTATATTCCCTTATAGCCGAGGCCGAAAGCCGGGTTCACGGGCATCCTATTGAAAATGTGCATTTCCATGAGGTCGGGTCTCTCGACGCACTTGCCGATGTGCTGAGCGTGTGCACGCTCATGCATGAGCTTGCTCCGGAGCGGATACTTGCGTCGGAGGTAAACGTAGGCTCGGGAACGGTGCGCTGTGCGCATGGCATCCTGCCCGTTCCGGCACCGGCAACAGAGCTTATCCTGCGCGGCGTGCCGATCTACTCGGGGCAGATAAAGTCCGAGCTGTGCACTCCTACGGGAGCTGCGCTGCTTAAGTATTTCGTCTGGAAATTCGGAGCCATGCCGACTATGCAGATTGAAAATGCAGGCTGCGGAACAGGAAAAAAGGACTTTGAGTGCGCAAACGTAGTCAGGGCATTTATCGGCGAAACTGCAAACGACGGCGAGGAGATAATTGAGCTTGCCTGCAACCTTGACGATATGACGCCCGAGGAGCTTTCCTTTGCCATGGAAGAGCTATTTACGCTCGGTGCGTTGGATGTTTACTTTACCAGCATCGGCATGAAAAAAAGCAGACCCGGTGTTAAGCTCACATGCATGTGCCGCGAAAGACAGCGGGAACAGATGCTTGAGTGCATTTTTAAGCACACAACGACCCTCGGCGTGAGGGAATATGTCTGCAAAAGATACGAGCTTGGCCGCAGCGAAAAGACGGTGCGGACGCAGGATGGCGAGGTTCGTGTCAAAACTTCGTCCGGCTACGGCGCTGTGCGTGAAAAGGCGGAGTACGAGGACCTCGCGGCCCTTGCGCGCAAAAGCGGAAAAACCATCGCGCAAATAAGAAGCGAAGTATTAAAAGTCAATAAGTAATTATAAGCAACAACTCCCGAAAGCACTTGCTTTCGGGAGTTGTTCATTGTTTATTTGGCAAACAGCTCGGAGTTTTCGGTCAGCAGGTCGATTATGCCCCCCATCTCGTGGAGCGAGCTTACATAGCTGCGGCGCAAAGCGTCAAGATCGCGCAGATCGACGCTGCTTGCAACGCCGGCAAAGGCGTAGTCTGTTTCGACAGCCATTGAAAGAGTGCTTCCGCTCAGGCAAAAGCCCAAAAGCTGCCCGTCGATGCCGCGGCAAAATTCAAGTATCCGCTCAGTCAGCTGCGGAGTTAAAACACTCTTAGCATACTGTTCATGCTCGGCCGTTACACAGAAGCAGCGGTCAAACTCTTCGCTGCCGGTTGCGATGCAGCGCGGACTGTCCTCCGTGCGCGCGCTGACGAGCACGTTTTCTGCTGCTATGGTGCGCATCTCAAGACGCAAAACAATGCCCTTGAACACCATGTCGCGGCAGGTTTCCAAGCCGTCCTGCGGAGCGCCGCGCTCGTAGACGTGGTTAAGTCGCACGTTTGCCACGGAAAAGTGGACGCCGTTATGCTCGCCCTCGCGGAAGTTTTCCGTTTCGATCTCTTCCCACTGGTTATCGAGCAGGACAAGCGAGCGCACGAGCTTTTCGTCAATGCGCATCTGCGCCGTGTTCATATCCGGGCCGAAGGCATTTTCAAGCTCCGCGCGGAAGAAATCGCCCATTTGCTCCTGCATAAGAGCTTTCAGCTTTTTCTGAGCACTGCCGCCGAGAAACAGTGCGGCACACACACCGCCGAAAAACAGCACTGCCGTTAAAACCGATTTTAGCGCCATTTCATCCACAGCGAAAAACGAGATAACTCCGCCCAGAACGCCGATCAGACCGATGATCGTCCAGATGCGTGCCTGCTTTTGATATTGACCCAGCTTTTTTGAAAGCTCAGCCTCACTCATTTTTCCATAATGCGTATCATTCATTTAAGCAGCCCTCCCTCAGCAGATATCGAAATACAGGCTGCTGTGCGCGTCGAGCGTGACTATGTCCAAAAGGCTTGCCTCGGGAGAAATGCTGTCAAGCTGCATCCGCTTTGCGCTGTCCTTGTAGTTATCCGGCTGAGTCTCGGCGGCAAAAATAAGGCCGTCGTAGTCCTCGGGAAGATAGACAACGTAGCTTTTTGTCAGCACCGAAGCCCAATTATCGACATTGTTCTGCCAGTCGGTAGAATAGGCAAACTCTATATCATAAGTCTTGCCGTTTGCGCTGACTGTGTGCAGATAGTAATTATCGCCGCGCTCACTGTCGCCGTATGAGGACGCGGCTGTGAGCCACATGCCGGTGTACGCGTCATAAAGCTCGCTGTCGGTGTTCGTGATGTACTCGGTGCCAAAGCTTCCGACGGAATCCTTCGGAACATAGCACACGGCATCAAACTCCAGCTCGCGTATGCCGTCATGGGTCTGGTCGGAGATCATTTTGACCTCCCAGTAGCAGTCACCGACGGTGTAGCCGTCGCCAAGGTTTGCGTAGCTGCAAATGCCGCTCTCCAGCAGATAGCTGCCGTTGTCGACAGCGGCGTTAGCATAGAGATCATTATCTTCAAAGTATGAGCCGCCGGCAATCGACACGGATGAAAGATCTTCGCTGAAAACATAGCGCTCGTCGGGATCCCATATCCACACAAGCTCCGTGCCGTCGCCGTTTTCGTGGTCAAATCGGATATAAACGTCGCTTTCGCCGTCGGCGTTCAGGTCGTCAAAGGATATGGATGTGAAAGCGTCCTTCGCGTCGGGTATCGCAACGGGGAACGACACGCTGTCAAACAGCACCTGCTCGGCCTCGTCCCAATAGAACGCAGCGCTTTCGGAGCTTATCGTAACAAGAACGTCCACGCTCTCGCCGCCGTGCGTGATGGTTCCGTTGCCGACGACTATGCCGGTCGTGCGCCAGTCGCCGCCTGCCTCCGGGTCATCATTGCTGCTGCAGGCTGCAAGGCTCAGGCACATGAGAAGGGCCATAAGCAGGGGCGTAAGTCTTTTAAAAGAAATCATGCCGCACCTCACTCAGTCTCGCACAGATCAAGGCGTATGTAGCTGTCGCCGTCGTCTCCCCACGAGAACGCTTCCTTTTCAAAGGACATGTTAATATCATAGGTTACATCGGCATACTGACGGGAATGGGCATAGTATTGCTCCTCAATACCGGGGTCCTGCTCAATATATCCGTAGTCTGTCATTTTAAATGTACCGTCGCCCTCGCCCTCGAACAGCTCCCATTCGCCGTTTTCATCGATAGATATGTAGCTGGTGGAGTAGGGAGAGCCGTTGAGACACCAGGTGTTTGCAATGTCGGCAAAATATCCGTCGGTCCTGGGGGCGGGAGTGTCCATGACGAAAGTGCCGAAGGACTCGATGGTCATGCCATCGGTGCCGCCGCTGACCTGATAGGCCTTGCCGTCATTTTCGTTGAAGAAATAGATGTAGGCATATTCCGGAACGTTCTGCGCGTTGCCGGCGGCTACTATGTCGTAGCCATTGTACAGGGTGAAGTACAGGCCGCTGTCAATTGCCTCGACCTCGAGCGCATCGCACACGTCGCTGTCGGAAGCGGCCCATAGGCCGAGATACTCGTTGTAGCTGCTGTCGTACGCAGCCGCAGAATCGTAAGCTGCGTCCTCTATGACAGCCGGCGCTCTGTAATCATCGTCGCTACTGTCGTCGTTTCCGCAGGCTGTAATGGCCAAGCACATAAGCAGCGCCATTATAAGCACCAAATACTTGTTAAGGCTTTTCATTTTATTCTCTCCTTATGATTTTAATTATTCTTTACTGCTCTGCCATGGATAAGATCTCATCATGACTGAGCTCCACGTTCCCGAATCGGATGAAAATGCCGTTTGTCACGGCGCTGTTCCACACCTCGGGGTTTGCCAGTGGGCGGAAGCGGAGCTTGTCCAGATATCGGCTCATATCCAGAAGCAGACGGCTGCCGGTCACAAAATCAACCTGCAAAACATTATCCTTCAGCGGCGTGACGGCTGATATATATTTCCGGGTCAAATGCCAGTCCTCCTTTCGGCTCAAAAAAGGCAAAAAAGTCCACCGTACAGCTATTGTACGGCGGACAATAAAAAATAACCATTCACCAAAGGTTAGAAGTTTTGCTGCATAAGCTCCGAAAGCTGCTTTCTTTTTGTTCTCGTATCGCCCTGTATGCCGAGCTTTGAGTATATCTGCTTCATATATTGCTTGACGCTGCCCTCGGAGAGAAACAGCTTTTCGGCGATCTCGCGGTTGCTCAGCCGCCTGAGCGTAAGAGCCGCGATCTCGTATTCGCGATCTGTCAGCGCGGCAAACTCTGCCGGGCGAGATTCTGCGCCCGGCGCGGCTTTTTTGCGAGCCGATATAGCCTCACCGAGCTGCACGATGCTGCCAACAAGCTCCGGCTGAACCGAGCAGTCATGAAGCGCAGACTCAATATAAGAATAGTTTTCAACAAACGGGATAATTATTCCGTCGGGCGCGGCGTCGTCGAGTGCCTTGCCGAGAAGCCTGCATGCCTCGTCGTGCTTGCCGAGTGCCTCATATGCTGCGGCGGTCTGGAGCCTGACATGCAGCGCGACCAATGCATAGTGCATCGCCTCGCAGACGGCAAGCTGCCCCTCGCTGCGGCCGATGACCTTCGCGTATGCGCCTTGGGCGAGAAGCACCTGATTTTCGATCATCTCCGCCATGGGCTTACCCGGCGCGAGAATGCTTATCGACGAGAGCCTGTGCGCGGCAAAAACCTCCGGTATGCGCTCTGCTTTGCCGAGCAGCGCGTGATAGTAGGCGCTTGTTGCATCAAGAATGTTGAGCCACGCGGCGTTATGCTGCCGCAGAAGCTGCTCGCGGCGCTGCTCGAATGTATATCTCATTTCAACATCTGCGCACAGCGACAGCCGCCATGCGAGGAAATCACAGCAGAGCGCCATGTTTTCCTGCCCGTTGCCCTCTATCCGGGCATATGCGCTTTCAAGCTCGATGTGAGCATCGGTAAAGAGCCCCTGCGCAAAGGCTGCCTCGGCGCGCATGATCTTTTCGGCGCCCTGACCGTGTCCGTCGGTTATCTTGTAGTAATGCGGCATGCACTCGTCCATATCGGCAAGCTCACTTTGCATTTTTCCCGGCGCGCGATGGAACATCATAAGCACCGACGGAGAGCCGAAGGTCCAGCCGCCGCTTTTGTGTATGCTGATCGCAATGCGCGACATTTGCGAGCTGGCGCTGCGGTGCAGGCGGCTCATTGCGCTTATGTCGTTGTAGCTTAAAAAGCTCATGATAAGGTCGCACTCGCCCAGAAGATTTCCGCGCTCGGCCTCGCTCAGCTCGCCGTTATCGTCAATGGCCGAAAGCAGCAGCGCTTTAAGCTCCAGCATCTTCGGTATCTGCCGCCAGTTGAACATGCTGCGCATCAGCACGAGTATCGACAGCGGATGCCTCTTAAGAACGTCAACGGGGCAATCTTCAATGCCGGACAGCACGCGCTGCGGATCGAGCGATGCAAGCAGAATACCGGCATCCTTCTGCACAACGCGCAGCAGGGAGTCGAAGTCTCCGCATTTTCTGTAAGACGACATGGCGTGCAGATACTGCCGCCGACTTTCGTACCATGAGCCGAAGCGCTGCAAATAAAGCTCCTGCTTTTGCTTTGGCAGCAATAAAAACGTTCGCTCGGCGCACTCCTTCATCATGTGGTGGAAGCGATATGTCACGCCGTCCGGCAGGCATTTTACAAATGCGTTCTGCGCCGTGAGCAGGTCAAGCAGCTCCTGCGCATCGCCGTTATCGGTCACAAATCGCGCCATCTCGGCGGTGAACTCGTCGGCAAGACCCATCACCGCCAAAAGCTCGCGCTGCCTTTCGGGCAGGGGATCTACCATGGCGGCAATAAACATGGCGTATATATCCGAATCGCGGTCGGGCAGCGAGCCTCGCTCGGAGAGCGTGCGCAGATTGAGGTACACGGCGGAAAACCAGCCCTCGCTGGAATACAGCAGGCTTTCGATCTGCTCATCGGAAAGCTCGGTGCCGCAGCGATGCGCGTAAACTGCAAGCTCCGTGTGGTTTAAGCGAAGCTGCTCGACGTCTATCTGATAGACTCGGCTTCCGAGCCGCACGATATCGGCGGCCGGCAGGAAGCGGTCGCGGCTTGCTACGATCAGATGCACGTTTTCTGGCAAACGGTTTGCAAGCGTGCACAGAAACGCGGAAGCGCGGTCATCTGTGAGCAGGTGAAAATCATCAATAAAAATGTAGCAGGCATTTTCCCCGGTAAGCTCATGACACAGGCCGTCTGCCAGAATTCCGCCGCCGACGGCGTCCGTCGGACAGGCATAATCGCGCAGAAAATCAAGCCCGGCGCGGACAAACGCGTCCTGAACACTTTTCCAAAAAATCATGAGGTTGCCGGAATACACGCTTATGCGGATGATCCGGGCAGTCTCGGCCTTTGCACGCTGCTCAAGAAACCAGCTGACGGCCGTGGTTTTGCCGTAGCCCATCGGCGCGACCACTGTGGTCATGCGGCAGCGCGATATGGGCCGCAGGCTCTCCTGCAGGCGCTCGGATATGTAGATCGTGTTCAAGCTCCACTTTTGCTTCGGCATGGCAAACTCCTTTGTATCAATGCCAAATATTATATAGGAATGCGCGCCGCAGCGCAAGACGCGATAAGGCGCTTGTGGCTGTTCAAAAGCTTATTTTTGTGCTATAATACTCTGAAACACCGAAAAAAAGGAGGGGTTTAATGGACAGAAAACGAGATCTTGAGATCGCACAGAGCTGCCGTATGAGCCCTATTGAGGATATAGCCGGAAAAATCGGCATAGGAGAGCAGTGGCTCGAGCGCTACGGAAAATATAAGGCCAAGGTCGATCTCGGCTATCTTGGCGATAACAAAAATGCCGACGGTAAGCTCATCCTTGTGACGGCCATAACGCCGACACCGGCAGGCGAGGGCAAGACCACGACCGCTATCGGCCTTGCCGACGGCTTGCGTAAGATCGGCAAAAATGCGGCCGCTGCGCTGCGCGAGCCGTCGCTTGGCCCCGTGTTCGGAATAAAGGGCGGCGCATGCGGCGGAGGCTATGCGCAGATAGTTCCCATGGAGGACATTAACCTTCACTTCACCGGCGATATCCACGCCATCGGCGCGGCGAACAATCTGCTTGCCGCGATGATAGATAATCACATAATGCACGGGAACTCCCTTGGCATTGACACTAAGAGAATAACCTGGCGCAGATGCGTCGATATGAACGACCGGCAGCTCAGGTATATCCGCGACGGCCTCGGCGGCGAAAAGGACGGGGTCGAGCGCGACGACGGCTTTGACATCACCGTTGCCAGCGAAATTATGGCCATACTCTGCCTTGCCGAGTCTGCTGCCGACCTTAAAGCGCGCCTTGCGCGCATCGTCATCGGATATGATACTCAAAACCGCCCCGTGACGTGCAGCCGGCTTAAGGCACAGGGAGCTATGGCGGCGCTTCTTAAGGACGCCATAAAGCCCAACCTTGTGCAGACTCTCGAGGGAACTCCGGCGTTT
>OLWH01001008.1_pt1 | contig 11655 bp, 10 predicted proteins | sample 1673381 | NCBI WGS metagenome assembly OLWH01 (sample SAMEA103958110, study PRJEB25191) | human gut metagenome | reverse complement strand
GCTGCCCTACCTTACCGTCGCGGAGAATTTACCACTTTATCGACAGTCTCGGTTCTCTGTTGATTTCCGATTGCCAGCCTTACAGCCCAATTATACGGGTCACCGTCCGGCCTGTCAACAAACCTGCTTACAGGTCCAGTCCCGTGAGGTCCGCGAAGGTCTCCCGGCGGACCGCCTCGTAAATACGGTCCGGGGTCAGCATCACCACGGCAGGGCGGGGCAGACGGTTATAGTTGGAGGCCATGGAGTAGTTGTAAGCGCCGGTGGTGCACACCGCCAGAAGATCCCCCCGGCAGGTGTCTCCCGGCAGCTCCACGCCGGGCTGGATGATGTCCCCGCTCTCGCAGCAGCGGCCCACCACATCGAACCGCTCCATCGAACCGGACTTATGGGCGTGATAGACGGTGTAGCGGGACTGGTAGAGCGCGTAGCGGGGGTTGTCCGTCATGCCGCCGTCCACCGCTGCGTACTGCTTATAGCCGGGGATGCGCTTCACGGAGCCCACGGTGTACAGCGTCATCCCCGCGTCCGCCACGATGCTGCGGCCCGGTTCCATCAGGAACCGGGGCATGGGCAGGCCCAGCCGTTCCGTTTTCTCCTTCAGATAGGCCGCCAGCTCCGCCAGACGGGCGGGAATGTCAATGGCCTCATCCTCCTGAGTGTAACGAACGCCGTAACCGCCGCCAAGGTTCAGGTCCGAAAGCGTCACGCCGGTCTCGTCCCTGATCTGCGCCAGAAACGGCACCATAATATCCAGCGTTCGCTGGTACACATCCTCTCCGAACACCTGCGAGCCTACATGGCAGTGCAGGCCCCGGAGGTCCAGATGGGGCAGCGTCAGAGCCAGCTTCACCAGTTCCATGGCCTGTCCGGTCTCCACCGCCGCGCCGAATTTGGAGTCCACCTTTCCGGTGTTGACGGCCTCGTAGGTGTGGGGGTCAATGCCCGGCGTTACCCGCAGAAGGATCTTCTGGGTGACGTTGGTCTCTGCCGCCGTCTTTTCCAGCGCTAAAAGCTCCTCCCGGTTGTCCGCCACAAAAAAACCGATGCCCTGACTGACGCCATAGGCAAGATCCGCATCGGTCTTGCAGTTGCCGTGGAAGTAGATCCGCTCCGCCGGGAAGCCGGCGCTGAGAGCGGTGTACAGTTCCCCGGAGGATACCACGTCCACGCCCATGCCTTCCTCCGCCATGATGCGGTACATCTGCTTAAAGGACGCCGCCTTGCTGGCGTACAGTGGCAGAGAGCCGGGGCCGAAATGGTCACGGAACGCCTGCAGATACATCCGGCAGTTGGCCCGGATGCGCGCCTCGTCCATCAGGTAGAGGGGGGTGCCGTACTCCTTGGCCAGTTGGGTCACGTCATATCCGGCGAAGGTCAGGACTCCCTCCGGCGTCCGATCGATGTTGTTGGAAAGCATTTGGACTCCTCCTTAGTGGGAAACCGGCGTTGCCCGGCAGTCCACATTTTTATGGTTTAAATAGTAACACATTTTTTCTTGATAAGGAAGCGGCCTTCTGTTCAATTTTTGACAGATTTTGACCGGCTTTTCCGTGATTTTACCGCTTATGCGGCTCATTTTTTCCACAAAGTCTTAGTGGGGGGACATTCCTGCCGTGTTTGTCTTTTCCACGCGGAATACGTTGGATAGTGCTTCAGCACTTTAGGCTATTCCTCGATTCCGTGCAAAAACCAAGGCCGCCCATAGGACGGCCTTGGTTTTCTGTATATGCGTTAATCCATGGGAGCACCGCACTTGGGACAGAACTTGCTGTCAGACTCCGCACCGCACACCGGGCAAATCTTCATGCCCGGCTCCGCCGCAGATACTTCACTGTGCTCCACCTTGATGGCGTTCTTCTGCTCCTCCAGCTCCGCGATGCGGGCCTTGGAAGCGGCAACGGCATCCGCCAGTTCCTGAACACCCTCGGGCAGTTCTCCCTCATACTCGTTGATGAACCACTCACCGATCAGGCGGCAGTTCTTCTCGATCTCCCGCTGCTCACCGGCGATGGCCACGGAGATCTTGGTCTTTTCCGTGGTCTCCCGGGCCTTATCCGCAGCGACAGCCGCCACGTCCTTAGCCTTGTCAGCCGCCACAGCGGCCACATCCTTCGCCTTACGGCCCAATTCCTCAAAAAACGCCATCGTAAACGCTCCTTTCACGGCCGGTCTATCCAGCCGAATGATTCATGGCCTTAGTATACTTCCCTTTTTTCAAAAACGCAACAGCGTTCACACATTGTTTTCAATCCAACTCCGGGAGCGCTCCACCGCCCGATGCCAGCGGGCCAGATCCGCCAGACACGCTTCCTCTTCCCGCTGGGGACGGAACACGCACTGGCTTCGGCGCAGAGCTGCCAACTCGTCAAAGCCGTTCCACACGCCAACGGCCAGTCCCGCCAGCGCCGCCGCGCCGAAGGCGGTGGTCTCCACCTGAGCGGGCCGGTCCACCGGCAGCCGCAGCAGATCCGCTTGGATCTGCATGAGAATATCGCTGACGGACGCGCCGCCGTCCACCCGCAGTTCCGTCAAGGGACAGGGGGCATCGGCATTCATCACCCGCACCAGATCGGCGGTCTGATAGGCGATGCACTCCAGCACTGCCCGGGCGATATGGGCCTTGGTGCTGCCCCGTGTCAGGCCTACGATGGTGCCCCGGGCGTACATATCCCAATAGGGCGCGCCCAGACCGGTAAAGGCAGGCACCACCACAACGCCGCCGCTGTCCGGCACGCTCTCCGCCAGCCGATCACACTCCGGGGCGCTCTGGATCAGCCCCAGCTCGTCCCGGAGCCACTGGATGGTGCTGCCTGCGTTGAACACGCTGCCCTCCAAGGCATAGACCGTCTCCCCGCCCACCTGCCAGCCCACGCTGGTCACAAGGCCACTGCGGGACCGCACCGGCGTATCGCCCACGTTCATCAGGGTAAAGCAGCCGGTCCCGTAGGTGTTCTTCGCCTGACCGGGAGTAAAGCAGGCCTGTCCGAACAGGGCGGACTGCTGATCGCCCGCGCTGCCGCACACCGGGATGCCCGCCAGATCCTCCAATCCCGGCAAGCCGGAAGCCAGATGGCCGTAGACCTCGCTGTTGGACTTCGGCTCCGGCAGCAGGTCCATGGGGATGTCCAGCGCGGCACAGAGCGCCGGGTCCCATTGCAGGGTATGGATATTGAACAGCATGGTACGGCTGGCGTTGGAATAGTCCGTCACATGGGCCTTCCCGCCGGTCAGGTTCCAGATAAGCCAGCTGTCCACCGTCCCGGCGCACAGTTCTCCCCGCTCCGCCCGCTGGCGGACGCCGGGAACGTGATCCATGATCCATTTCAGCTTCGTGCCGGAAAAATAGGCGTCGATCAGCAGTCCGGTCTTTTCCGTCACCGTTTCTCCAAGGCCGTCGGCCTTCAGCCGGTCGCAGATCTCCGCCGTACGGCGGCACTGCCACACAATGGCATTGTACACCGGCTGTCCTGTCCGGCGGTCCCACAGGATCGCCGTCTCCCGCTGGTTGGTGATACCGACGCCGGCAATGGCCTTGGGGTCGATATGGGCGGCGTCCACCGCCTCGGACAGCGCCCGGACCGTGGTGGCCCAGATCTCCATGGGATCGTGCTCCACCCATCCCGGCTGAGGGAAGATCTGCCGGAAGGGATATTGGGCCTTTGATACGATCTCTCCCCGGCTGTTGAACAGAATGGCCCGGGAGGTGGTGGTCCCTTGATCCAGTGCAGCGATATAGGTCTCCATTGGGTTTCCTCCTCTGGTAATTTTCAAAAAAGCGTGTTACACTATGATAAACCGCATTTTATCATACACAGGAGGAAATTTCCATGGTGAAACGTGAATTTACCTTTCCGTCCGCCGACGGCAAAACCGCCATTCACGCCGTGGAGTGGCTGCCGGAGGGCGCGCCCCGGGCCGTCCTGCAAATCGCCCACGGCGTTTCGGAATACGTGCTGCGGTACGAGGACTTCGCCGGGTATCTGACAGAGCGTGGCTTTGCCGTGGTGGGCAATGACCATTTGGGCCACGGCCTGTCAGTCTCTGACGGCGCGCCCCGGCTGTACTTCGGTCCCAAGGGCAGCTGGAACTGGGTGGTGGAGGACATGGAGCAGCTCCGGAAGCTGACCCACCGGCAATTCCCCAACCTGCCCTATTTCCTGCTGGGGCATTCCATGGGCTCCTTCCTGACCCGGACCTACCTTATCCGCTATCCCGGCACGGTGGACGGCGCCATCATCATGGGCACCGGCTACATGAGCGCCGCATCCACGGCGGCCAGTCTGGCCGTCATCAACGCCGAATGTCTGCGAAACGGCGAGTCCAGGCCCAGCGCCGTGGCCACAAAAGCCTCCTTCGGCATTTACAACCGCCGCTTCGCCCCCAACCGCACAAGCATGGATTGGCTGTCCCTGAAACCGGACAATGTGGACGCTTACCTGAAGGACCCGCTGTGTCAGGGCAGCGCCTCGGCGGGGCTGTTCCGGGAGATGCTTTCCGGCATCCGCTTCGTCTGCAAGGAGGACAACATCCGCAAAATGAACCACCATACCCCCATCCTCTTCATCTCCGGGGCCATGGATATGGTGGGCGACTGCTCCAAGGGCGTGGAGCGGGCCGCTGCCGCGTTCCAGCGGGCCGGGATGCGGGACGTGACAGTGAAGCTCTACCCGGAGCTGCGCCATGAGGTCTTGAAGGAGGATTGCCGGGAGCAAGTCTACGATGACATCGACCGCTGGCTGGAGGGTAAGCTGGCGGGCGTCCGCTGAGGCGCTTCCCTTTCTGTTTTACAAACCGGGCTGCTTTTCGCAGTCCGGTTTTTCATCTTTCTCTTGACATTATCGATATTCGATAGTATACTGTAAACAGAAATATCGAATATCGATAGTAGGGAGGCGGGACTGTGGCCCGGGAGAAATTTCAAACACTGACGGAGCAGATGTTCTATGTGCTGCTGACCCTCCGGGAGGAGTGCTGCGGCACCGACGTGATGGCCCGCATCTCCAATCTCACCCAGGGCCGGGTGACGGTAGGCCCCGGCACCCTCTACAACCTGCTGGACAGCTTTCAGGCCGCCGGCTGGATCATGGAGACAAAAACCGAAGGCCGCAGGCGGAGCTATCTCATCACCCCCGCCGGGGAACAGGCCTTGGCTGAGGAATACCAGCGGCTGCAAATTCTCTCGGAGGATTACCGCGGCTACATGGGCCGGAGAGGAGAGATCGAATCATGAAGCTTTTTGACAGACAGAAAAAATGGGAGATCAATCTCTATTCCTACTATGACCACGCCGGGATCGTCCGCCATCTGGAGGACATGGCCCGTCAGGGCTGGCAGCTGGAAAAGGCCGGGTCCGTGTTCTGGACCTACCGGCGGTGCAAACCGGCAGAGCTGCGCTACGCCGTGGTGTACTTTTCCAAGGCCAGCCAGTTCGACCCGGAGCCGCCGGCGGAGCAGCGGGAGTTCTGGGAGCTGTGCAAAGCCACCGGCTGGGAGCTGGTGACCAACCGCTATCAGATGCAGATCTTCCGCAATCCCGCGCCGGACGCCATCCCTATTGAGACGGACCCTGTGGTGCAGGTGGAAAATGTCCGCGCCGCCATGAAGAAGGGCTCTGCCCGGGCCAACTGGTGCCTGCTGATCTGTTCCCTGCTTCAGCTCTGGCTGCAATTCCGCTCCGCCTACACCATCCGGGATTTTTTGACGCAGGGCTTCGCCCTGTCGGCCGTTCTCATCTGGCTGATGCTGGGCATCAAGGCCGTCGTGGAGCTGATCGGCTACTACCACTGGTGCCGAAAAGCCCGGACCGCCGCCGAGGAAGAGGGCGTCCTGCTCTCGCCCCGGACCCGCAAATGGTGGCAGATCTTGCAAATTTTGGGGTTCCTTGTTACGGTCACCCTTGCTCTGTCGCTCCCGCTGCTGAATTCTTCTCCCAGTCCGTCCACCCTGATCATCCTTGCGGCAAGTCTTGCTTATGCCCTGCTGTTGGCGCTGATCGTCAACGGCAGCCGTCAGCTTATGAAGAAAAAAGGCTTCTCCGCCGAAGCAAATATGGGGTTTAACATCCTGATCGCCGTGATCGGCTCCCTTGTCCTTATGGGCGGTCTTGTCTGGACGGGCTTTCGCATTGCCAAGGCCCCCTCGCTCCAGGGCCATATCAACGCGGAGACCCGCACTTCTCCCGCTTATCCCGCCGGTGACACGGAGCACACCTACACCGTCTATCACGATCCCCTGCCCCTGACGGTGGAGGACCTGGTGGGAGAAACAGTCTACAAGGACTATTCCTGTTACCGGGAGATTCAAGGTTCGCCCCTGCTGACGGAATATACTTACAAGCAGGAAGTGCCCTTCGTGTTCAGCATCTCCGAGCAGGACGGCCCGGAATTGCTCTATGAGATCTATGAGGTAAAGCTGAACTGCCTTTACGAGCCGGTGAAGCAGTCCTTCTTCACGGACACGGTTTACAATATCCCCGGTAGGTTCAAATTCGCGGTTTCCCAAAGCTGGACGCCGGTGGACGCCGCCCCCTGGGGCGCTTTGGACGCCTACCGGTTCATCCGGGAGGACAACACGCCTATTGGGAATTTCCTGCTCTGCTACGCCGACCGCTTCGTGGAGATCCGGTTTGACCCCTGGTATGACGGAGCCGAACCCACTGAAAAGCAAATGGCGCTGGTGGGAACGGTATTGGGCAACGGGCCGCTGTCCTGACGAAAGTTCCATACAAAAAACCACTACCCGGAGCGATCTGCTCCGGGTAGTGGTTTTCGTTACGCTTATTGATTGTCCAGCTTTTCCAGGGCAGACTTGGCGGCCATCTGCTCCGATTCCTTCTTGCTGTGACCGCTGCCCTCGCCGATGGCGGCGCCGTTGAGCCGCACCTCGGTAACGAAGGTCTTAGCGTGGTCGGGGCCTTCCTCCCGCACCATGCAGTAGGTCAGCTCCTGACCGGCCTTCCGCTGGATGTGCTCCTGGAGCAGGGTCTTGTAGTCCCGGCGGCGCTCCTCCACCACCTCCTCACGCTCCTTGTCCAGCAGGACACGGTGGATGAGGTCGCTGGCGGCGTCCATCCCGCCGTCCAGATACACGGCGGCAAATACCGACTCGGTGGCGTCGGCCAGTATGGAGGGCCGGCAGCGGCCGCCGCCCTGCTCCTCGCCCTTGCCCAGCAGCAGGTGACTGCCCAGGTCCAGGGACTGGGCCACCTCATGCAGGCTCTCCTCACACACCAGGGCGGCGCGGATGCGGGTCAGGTCGCCCTCCGGCAGCTCCGGGTGCTTTTTGAACAGGTGCTCGGCGGACACAAAGCCCAGCACGGCGTCGCCCAGGAATTCCAAGCGCTCGTTGCTGCGTATGCCCTCGCTGCGGTGCTCGTTGGCGTAGGAGCTGTGGTACAGGGCGGCACGGAGCAGCTCCGGGTCGCGGAAGGTGTAGCCCAGCTTTTTTTCCAGTTCTTCCATAGGAACCTCCTGAAAAAATACGGCCCTGCCGGGCCGTATTTTCTGTCGTTATAGTCGGATCAGCCCAGCTTGCTGTTGAGATAGCGGACGCAGTCGCCGACGGTCTTGAGGCCGGCCAGGTCTTCTTCGTCGATCTCGCCGATGTCAAACTCCTCTTCCATCGCCATGACCAATTCCACCAGATCCACAGAATCGGCACCCAGGTCGTCCACGAAAGAGCTGTCCATGCTGATCTCGTCGGCATCGATAGCGAACTGCTCGGCGATCAGATCCTGCATCGTCTTGAAGATCTCTTCCATAGTCAAGGGTATTCCTCCTTCTTTGCTTGTTATCTCCGAAAATAATACGGCAATCGTGTGACAGTGTCAATACCTTTTTGGTAAATTTATACGGTGGGAAGCTGCATTTTGTCTATGTGCGCCGCGATGGCCCCGGTAATACCGCTTTCGGCCACCTGAATGGCCTGCCCCACCGCGTTCTCGATGGCCTCGGCGTTGGAGCCGCCGTGGGCCTTGATGACCGGCCTGGAGATGCCGATGAAGGCCGTGCCGCCCACCTTGTTGGGGTCCAGCCGCGCTTTAAAGGCGTTCAGCCCCGGCATCACCAGCAGGGCGGCAAGCTTCGTCAGCAGGTTCTTTTTGAACATTCCCTTCAGGGCGCTGCCTGCGAAGGATCCCACGCCCTCGATGGACTTGAGCATCACGTTGCCGGAGAAGCCGTCGGTAACGATCACGTCACAGCCACCCTTGATGGCGTCCTTGGCCTCGATATTGCCGATGAAGTGCAGATCGCCCCGGGCGTCCGCCGCGCGCAGCAGGGCCAGGGTCTGCCTTTGCAGGTCGGTGCCCTTGCTGTCCTCCGCGCCGATATTCAGCAGGCCCACGCGGGGCGTCGCCACCCCCAGCACCCGCTGGGCATAGAAATTGCCCAGATAGGCGAACTGGAGCAGATACTCCGGGGTACACTCGGCGTTGGCGCCGCAGTCGATAAGCACGGCGCTGCCGGTGGTGGTGGGGATGACCGGCGCCATGGCCGCACGGCGGATGCCATGGATACGCTTGGTGATCAGCGTCGCACCGGTGAGCAGCGCACCGGTGGAGCCGGCGGACACCGCTGCGTCGCCCTCTCCATCACGCAGCATGGTCAATGCCGCGCCCATGGAGGTGTCCTTCTTCCGGCGAAACACCGTGGCAGGGTCGTCGCACATCTCCACCGTCTCCGTGGTGGGGCGGAGGGTCACACCCTGCGGCAGCGTTGCCGCGCCGCACCGGGCCGCCGCGGCCCGGATGGCCGCCTCGTCGCCGGTGAGGACGATGTCGCAGCCGAAGCGGCTGTGGGCGCTGAGCGCGCCCCTGATGATCTCCAGCGGGGCGTTGTCGCCGCCCATAGCGTCGATGATGATCTTCACAGAGAGAGCACCTCCTCTTTGATGGTATCCAGAATGGCCAGCGACCGCTGGCTCAGCTCGGCATTTTTGTTGCGCTTACCCTTGACCCGGTGGTCCAGCGGCGGGATAATGCCGAAGTTCACGTTCATGGGCTGAAAGTCCGCCACGCTCTCGTTACTGACATACAGGCCCAGGGCGCCGATGGCCGTCTCACGGGGAAAGTCGAGGGGCGCCTGTCCCTTCAGCCGCCGGGCCAACTCTATACCCGCCAGAAAACCGCTGGCACAGGACTCCACATACCCCTCCACCCCGGTCATCTGACCGGCGAAGGCGATACGGGGGTCGCTCTTGAGCCGGTAGTACCGGTCCAGCAGCCGGGGCGAATCCAGATAGGTGTTGCGGTGCATGACGCCGTAGCGCAGGTACTGGGCGCCGTGCAGGGCGGGGATCATGGAGAACACCCGCTTCTGCTCGCCCCATTTCAGGTGGGTCTGGAAGCCCACCAGATTGTAGATGGTGCCGTCAGCGTTGTCACGCCGCAGCTGCACCACGGCGTAGGGCTCACGGCCGGTCTTGGGATCCACCAGGCCGCGGGGCTTCAGAGGGCCGAAGCGCAGGGTGTCCTCGCCCCGGCGGGCCATGACCTCCACCGGCATACAGCCCTCGAACACGCCGCTGTCCTCAAAGCCGTGGACCTCGGCCTCCTCCGCCTTCACCAGCTCCGCCCAGAAGGCCTGATATTCCTCTTTGGTCATGGGGCAGTTGATGTAGTCCGGGGTGCCCTTATCGTAGCGGGAGGCGAAATACGCGCTGTCCATGTCCACGCTGTCGAAGGTCACCAGTGGGGCCGCCGCGTCAAAGAAGTTCAGCGTATGGCCGCCGCCCAGCTTTTCCGCAATGGCGTCGGCCAGCGCGTCAGAGGTCAGCGGGCCGCTGGCGATGACCACATTCCCCTCCGGTATAGCGGTCACCTCGCCGGGGACCATGGTGATATTGGGGTGGCCCAGCACGGACTCGGTGACCATGCGGGCAAAGCCCTCGCGGTCCACCGCCAGCGCGCCGCCGGCGGGCACCGCCGTGGCGTCCGCGCAGCGGAGGATCAGACTGTCCAGCCGCCGCAGCTCCTCCTTCAGCAGGCCCACGGCGTTCTCCAACCCCGCACCTCGCAGGGAATTGGAGCAGCACAGCTCCGCAAAATAGCCGGTCACATGGGCGGGGGTCTTCTTCTCCGGCTTCATCTCCCGCAGCACCACGGGGATGCCCCGCTGGGCCAGCTGCCAGGCACATTCGGACCCGGCCAGGCCCGCGCCGATCACAGTTACGCTTTCCATTTATTCTTCCGCTTTCTTGGTCGTAGTCTTTTTTGTGGTCGTCTTCTTGGCCGCGGCAGGCTTCTTGGCCGCCGTGGTCTTCTTGGCAGCAGCAGGCTTCTTGGCCGCCGTGGTCTTCTTGGCAGCAGCCGGCTTCTTGGCCGCCGTGGTCTTTTTCGCAGCGGACTTTTTCGTCTCGGGCTGCGCCGCAGTCTTTTCCTCCGCGGCCGGCGCACTGTCCTCGACAGACGCCGCGGCGTCATCGGTCTTGCGGCGGCGATAGCCGCGCTTGTCCTCCGGCAGGAAGTTCGGGCACTCGGGATTGGCGCAGAAGGGCTTGTTGAAGCCCTTGCCGGCCTTCTTGAACATGGTCTTGCCGCACACGGAGCAGTCGTCCTTTACCGGCACGTCCCAGGTCATAAAATCGCAGGTGGGGAACTTATCGCAGCCGTAGTAGGTGTAGCCGTTGCGGCTGGTCTTTTTCAGGATGCGTCCGCCGCACTTGGGACAGCGGCCGGGCATTTCCACCACCAGAGGCTTGGTGAACTTACACTCCGGGTAGCCGGGGCAGGCCAGGAACCGGCCGAACCGACCGGACTTGACCACCATGTTGCGGCCGCACAGGTCGCACTTCTCCTCGGTCACCTCATCAGGGACCTTCAGGTACACGCCCTCCATGTCCTTCTCGACCTGCTCCAGGTTCTCATGGAACGGCACATAGAACTGGCGGATCAGGTCCTTCCACTTGACCTGGCCGTCCTCCACATCGTCCAGCTTCTGCTCCATGCGGGCGGTGAACTTTACATCCACGATGTCCGGGAACCGCTGGCACATCAGGTCGTTGACCACGCCGCCCAACGGTGTCAGGCGCAGGTACTTGCCCTCCTTGATGACGTACTCGCGGTCCAGAATAGTGGACACGGTGGGCGCATAGGTGGAGGGGCGGCCGATGCCGTTCTCCTCCATGGTGCGGATAAGGGTGGCGTCGGTATAGCGGGCCGGGGGCTGGGTGAAATGCTGCAGGGGCGCAAAGCCCACCGCCGTCACCTGCTCGCCCTCCTCCAGCGGCGGCAGGGGAGAGTCCTTCTCCTCCTTGTCGTCGTCCCGGCTCTCCTCATATACGGCGGTATAGCCGGCGAATTTCAGGTTGCTGGCGGAGCACCGCAGGGCATGGGCACCGGCGGCGATCTCCACGGAGATGCTGTCATACACGGCGTTGGCCATCTGGCTGGCCAGGAAGCGGCTCCAGATCAGTCGGTAGAGGCGGTACTGCTCCGGCGTCAGGTCGCCCTTCACCTGCTCCGGCGTCAGCGCCGGGTCGGAGGGACGGATGGCCTCGTGGGCGTCCTGGGCTCCGGCCTTGGTCTTGTACTTCCGGGGTACGTCGGGGCAATACGCCGCACCGTAGCGGGACTGTATCAGCTCGCGGGCCTGGGCCTGGGCCTCGTCGGAGATACGCAGCGAGTCGGTACGCATATAGGTGATCAGACCCACG
>OLWH01001007.1_pt1 | contig 11673 bp, 9 predicted proteins | sample 1673381 | NCBI WGS metagenome assembly OLWH01 (sample SAMEA103958110, study PRJEB25191) | human gut metagenome | reverse complement strand
GCCATGACCACACCCATTCGCACCTGCTCACGCTGTGGGTGTACCGCCGACAACCTGAGCGAATTCCATGACCGTCTGCTTTGCCCGGACTGTCTGGATAGCATGACAGAGATCTGTGTCGACTGCGGCACCCGGTTCTGGCATCGGGACAACTGCAACACAGCGGCCTCGCCCCTTTGCCCCGACTGCTGCGACCACAATTACACCCGCTGCACCCGCTGCGGCAGCCTTATTTCCCTTGATAGCTGCTGGTATCCTTACGACAATGACGATCCCTATTGCAGCGACTGCTGCTCCGACATTGAAAACAGCGCTATCCATGATTACTATTTCAAGCCCCGTCCCATCTTCTATGGCACCGGGCCCCGCTTCTTCGGTGTCGAGCTGGAGATTGACGGCGCTGGTGAGGACAACGAGAATGCCTTGGCACTGCTGAACATCGCCAACCGGAAGCACTCCCTTGCCTATTGCAAGCACGATGGCAGTCTGGACGACGGCTTTGAGATCGTCACACACCCCTTGTCGCTGGAGTATCAGCTCCATGAAATGCCGTGGGATGAGGTGCTGCACGAGGCCGTCAGTATGGGGTATCTCTCCCACCAGGCAGGCACCTGCGGCCTACACGTCCATGTGTCCCGCAAGGCTTTCGGAGATACCTATGATGCCCAGGACAGCGCTATTGCGCGTGTGCTGTTCTTCGTAGAATGCCACTGGCGAGAGCTGCTGCGGTTCTCTCGCCGGACGCAGCGCCAGATGGATCAGTGGGCGGCGCGATACGGCTACCGTGACCAGCCCCACGAGATGCTGGAGCATGTCAAAAAGGGCTCTGGAAGCCGCTACACCTGCGTTAACCTCACCAACTGTGATACCATCGAGTTCCGCATGTTCCGGGGTACACTGAAATTCAATACGCTTCTTGCCACGTTGCAGATGGTGGATCATATCTGCGACGTGGCAATTTATCTGTCCGATGATGAGCTGCGGGATCTCTCTTGGAGCAGTTTCGTCAGCGGCATCAAGGAGCCGGAGCTGATCCAGTATCTGAAGGAACGAAACCTATATGTCAATGAGCCGATTGCGGCGGAAGGGGAAATCTGAAATGTGCTGTTTGTTTGGTGTTTATGATTATACGGGTGGCCTGACTGCCGCTCAGAAGCGCCGTCTTGTGTCCGCGCTGGCCACCGCCAGCGAGGCACGGGGTACGGACGCAACTGGTGTTGCTTACAACTCAGACGGCCATCTGGCGGTGTATAAACGTCCGTGGCCTGCTCACCTGATGCGCTTCCGCCTGCCGGAGAATGTCCGCTGCATCATTGGACATACCAGAATGACCACGCAGGGGGACGAGAAGAAAAATTGCAATAATCACCCGTTCGTTGGAACGTCTGGCATGCCTTTTGCTTTAGCACACAACGGAATCATTTACAATGACAAGGAGCTGCGGCAGGAGAGAAAATTGCCCAATACCAATATTGAGACGGATTCCTACATCGCCGTACAGCTGCTGGAGCAGCAAGGGAATCTGAACTTCTCCACCATCCGCACTGCGGCAGAAGCCCTGGAAGGCACTTTGACGCTGACGATTTTGGACGGGCGGGATAACCTCTACATTATAAAGGGCAACAATCCGCTGACGTTATACCACTTCCCGCGGTTGGGGCTGTACGTCTACGCCAGCACAGAAGCGATTTTGAAGAAGGGTCTCAAGAAGGGGTTTCCTCACGCAGATCGTCCGGTGGAGGTGGTGATGAAGGAGGGGGATATCCTGCGCATCGACCGGCATGGCCGCTATACCGTGGAGCAGTTTGATACTCGCAATCTGTGGAATGGCGCAACGTCCTTCCATTGGCCGCATTGGGACGCATACGGCGGTGACGCAGAGTATGTCCGTGATCTGAAATCGATTGCCCCGGCCTATGGGTACGACCCCCGTGACATCGACGCCTTTCTGCACTACGGCATGTGCCCGGAGGAGATCGAGGAACTGATGTGCTGTGGGGAGATGTGAAACATGAGAATTATTATGGTAGAACCGGAAAGGAGTCCCTATGAAATGGAACTGGAAGATAGCCTTGGAGCTATGCAGCGTTGTGTTGGCGGTACTATTGAAGCTGTCTACGAGCCAGGAGGACGAGACGCAGCCCTGATCTGCAATGACGAGGGCAAGCTGCTGAACCTGCCGCTGAACCGCGCCCTGCGGGATGAGGAGGGAGAAATTTACGACATCATCGCGGGCACATTCTTCGTTTGCGGCGCCCCGCCGGACAGCGAGAGCTTTACATCCCTGACGGACGAGCAGGTGGACTATTGGCTGAAGCGCTTTGCCAAGCCGGAGTTCTTTGTTCGGGTAAATGGCAAGATAATCTGTGTACCGGTGGAGGAACCTGGTATATAAAAAGGAGACAGGCGAGGAATGCTGTGCAGCACTCTTCACCTGTCTTGTTCTTCTCACAGGGTATATAGAACACACGGAAATAACCAAACACCTGCCAATACTACCGTACTCTCAGGAAACGATGTCCGTGTTCGGCCAGCCTTGCTTACTGCGTAATCCGTCTGGCCGACAGGCCCCTATGCTTACCTCACACGGTCATCCTTTCCCGAGGGGGTTGTTTGTTAGTTCTTTCTTATAGCAAACCCCCCTTGGAAAATCATTTACCATCAGACGCAATCAGCCCATAGTTTTCAAAGTACGCTCGCAGCAGCACGGCAGTGCAGCGGCGGGCCACCATGTCGATGGCTTTCATCTGGATCTTTTCAACCACCACCTGATTGGCCTTGTAAAATCCGTCTGGGTCGCCCTGTGCCATCAGTTTACAGGAAGATTCAGCGTTTATGATACTGCTGATCGTTGGGTTAATACTGTCTGAGCCTTCCCTTGAGGCCAGAATGCCATCGACCTGCTCCCATGTGACAGCTTTCATAATACGTTTTAAGACAGGAGCAGGAATACTCGGTATAGCAGTTGCTGCCTGGTGCTTCTTGCTCGTCTCTTTTTTCTTGTCAAGACATAAGAACGTGAGACGGTCTGAGATGTTGTCATAAATGTACTCGAAAATGCCTGGCAGCTCCAGTTTGTCGGAATACATATAATCATCAGAAAGCCGCATGGCGATCAAGGTGTCCGTTATGTCTGAATAGGTAAAAAACTTCGACAAAAACAATTCTTCTGCTTTTTCATCAATCTGGACGGGTACGTTGTCAACAAGACCGCTCTTGTACAGGGTATTTATAATATCGTGTCTCTTCTTACGACTCTTGGTATCATTGTTGTAGCAATCAGGCTTGACGAGGGAGCGGAAGCATGTCAGGACGGAGATGATCTTGCTTGCTTTGGCGTCACTGAATTGTTCCTTGATTCTACTGTCAAGTACACTGGGCGCATAGATGGCATCTGGCAGCAGAGAGAGAAGTGCGGCTTGCTCTTCTGCCGACAGGCCGGTCAATGCGGCCAGCCGGTCAGCAAGCTTGTTGAGTCTGCATACGGGAAAAGCAAAGGGGATCGCTTTCCCCCAAACTTTGGATGCCGGGGGTGTATTATCATCGTTCAGAAAGCTCAGGCCTATATCGAATGTGAGCCTTTCCTTTTTGCGCACGGGGTACGCTATGGGGTCATACATCCTATTCGTATAGAAGGCCAGAGATTTTGTAATTTCAGCTTTCATCCAGTTCAGGCCATCGAAGAAGTCTTTTTGCTGGTGAGGCGCGATTTCCTGAACAGGAGAAGGCTGAAAAAGTCTCTGCTTCGACGGGGTGTTGAGCTGCAAAAGCCGATTGAGCATATTTATCGTATATATTGCGGGTAAGGCGGGGTACATCATGCCGCTCTGTGATAAGAGCTTTAAATGTGCCTCGGGGCATGAGTACATGCTGCGTCTGGAACAAGGCACATCCCTCTGGTTCCAGTAATCCTTGACTGTTCCGAAGATACTTCTCAGGGTGGTTTTCATAGAGCTTTGCTTATCAGCGCTTAACTCCTCAACTGTGTCAGGAAGGGCGCTCCGTGATAGCTTCTTGGATAGCTGGGTATTGAAGTAACTGCTGAGGCAGCGGAAATACTCGTCTGCACGCTTCCTCTTCTTATTCAGATCTTTCTGTTCATCGGCATCATAAACGAGTTTAACTTCCGGCTTATAGGTGAGTGCCTTCGGATGTATGACGATCTCCGGCAGCGTGTAAATGAGATCTTGGGGGGATGCCTGCGAAGCGCATCCCTTTTGTGCCAACGCCAACATATAGCGCAAATAACGATCTCCCGGTGTATGCAGCTCCGCTTCTGCGTTCGGGATCAGGTTCCAGGCATGTTCGGCAGCATCAGCCACTTGCTGCCGTATCTCGGCTTTCTTTGGGGTCTTCGCATGAAAACCATTGTCTTTTCCGGGTTCGGGCTTCATTTTCCTGCACCTCCTATGCAAAATGACAGCTTTTTTCTGAATTTTTACGTTTTGAGGGCGATCTTCCAAAAACAGGTGATTTTGACGCAAAAAAACGCAAATAAATCATTATATTTGAAAAGTCTTGTATCCGCCGTTCCTGTAAGATTTGCTTATCCCGCAGATGCGGGAAATTCAAAATCAGGAAAGGAAGAATTTGTACCTTGAAAACTGAACATGCAGAAATCAAAATCTCAATCTCAGGCATGCACCGCCTGCGCTTCACCGCCGTTGAGAATTCGGCTACTTGTATCTTAGCCCCGGCGGATGCCAACGTCAAGCCCGACGAACGCATTGAGTTGATCACTAAGACGGACAAACCGGGCGCGAAAGCCTCGCGCAAGGCGCTTCGACTTCTGCTCGATTTTCCGAACCACCTTGCCGAACCCCAAGCGGGTGCCAAGCTGCTCTCATTGACATTGTTTGCGCAGGCATCTCCGCTGTATACGTCACTGTATACCGGGCCGTTACCCGGCATCCACCTGACCGGCGCGTTGAGCATTCCCGCCTCCATTGGCGACATCCTCCGTGCTGTGCAGGGGCCGGAGAAATGGTCGGGCGACGGCTGGCATCTAAGGCGGCCCTGGGTGCTTCGGGCCCGTTACCGGGTCGGCGCCGCAGGTCCCGATGCTGATGTCTACCAATACGTCGGCGGAAAGGTAGAATATTTTTACGGATATAAGCTGAAGTTCTGGGCTCCGTACGCCAGCTGCGCGCTGGTATTTGCACCGGAGCTGCCCGCGCCAGTCCGCCAGGCAATTCTGAAAACATCCCCTTTGATCCTGCCGATCTCGGCATCAGCCTTGGGGCAGCAGTTCGCGGTAAAGTTGACCGCAGATGACCTGACATATCGGTCTCCGAGTGACGTTCCGGTCCTCCGGGACGCTTCTCCGGTGGTTCGGCGTTTTATCCGATGGCTGGAAAAGGGCTACCACGCGCAGCGGTGGGTGGACGCGATCCGCGCCAACGGAGGTGGGCACAGCTGCTCGACGGCTCACGGCGAACGCGAGTTGTGGATCTCAGTGCTGGCTCTCATCACCCTGTTTCTCGACTGGGCGGCCCGCAAGGCGGAACTCCTAACAGAAGAGGAGACTGCGGTTCTCAAGAAACGGTTTGTAGACTGGTTGCACCCTGACGGGCCACAGTCGCCTGTTGACGGTGCCATCGACCTGACCCAACCGGCGGTGTTCTACGACTTCCTGCTGGACTATCTCCGAGGCAACGCTGCTCGCGTCGTTGAGGAGCCCGGCCATGCTGACACCGTAGCCCGGATTCATACGGTAAACAAGACCACACCCAGCCTGACGCTGCCCCGCGCCGCGACCTTCAAAGCTTACGCCGCAGGTGGCGAAGCACTGGCAGATGTTGACCTTCAGCGGCTGCTGATGGAGGCCGGTGTGCCCCTACGCACAGAAGGAAAAGATCTCTCATGGCGCTACGCATTCTATGCGCGTGGACGGGCCCCGCAGGGTCAGTCTGACAAGCTTCCTTGCCTGAGCCTGCCTCTTGCAGAGTTGCCGCATGAGGTGCTAGGCAAACTCGCAGAACTGTTCGGTGATCGGTTCGGCAGTATCCTCCCCACCACTGGGGAGAATATTGCCCCCGAAGCAAAGATCGGAGGTAAAATTTGATGGAAAATCCTGTAGTTGCAACGGTTCTGGCGGATACCGTACCCGCTGCTTCGGCTGATCGGGCGGTTCGGGTGGAGGATTTCACCCAGCTGTGTCCTCGCGCGGAGGGTGACCCCCAGCGGCTATATGGTCGGGTGACGAAAACACTTGATCATTACTTTTTCACAAGAGGTTTAACATATTTAGATGGTCAGAGAGACGCTCTGTCTGACATCATAAAAGAGGTGTTGGACGATAGCCGTCAGGGTGTATTTGCCGTCCCCCTCGTTCCTGGCGGCGGCAAATCGACGCTGCTGCGTGCTCTGCTGACAGTATTCGCAGAGGTGTTCCGCGGCATGTCGGATCCTATCGCCCAGCGGTTGGGTGGAATCGTCGTTGTGGTGGAACAACTTTGCAATAACGGGCTCGAACCGGGGGAGCCGCCGGTCGCGCGGCTGCTCTCCGCCGTCAATGACTACAACCTGAAAAAAGGGCGCTGCCTGACCGGTGAAGCCCGCACTTACGCCGAATGCCCACGTCATGCTTGCCGGGAGGCGGCTAACTGCCCCCTCCTGCATACCATGGAGGGTTTGGGTGAAACCCCCATTCTGATCCTGCTTCATGCCCGCCTGGCCGAGCATCTGCCCGACCTAACGCCCTTCACCTCCTGGTGCCAGGCGGACGGCACCGAGCCTCGCCGCTCCCTGTTGCTTATCGACGAGACCCCGGAGCTGGTTCGTCAGGACGTGGTTTCCGCGCAGAGCCTCAACGAGGCGGAGGGAGAGCTGCTGGACATGCGCCCCAGCTACAGTCGCGAGGATCGCTATGCAAAGCAGCGAACGCTCGAAAGCTTCGTCCACACCCTGCGCATACCGTTTGACCGGCTGCAGCGCTGTGAATACGGCAAAACCCGGCGTTCCGCTGTGCTTACGGCCTCGGAGCTGGAACAGGCTGGCTTCAAGAACGACCAACTGACGGAGCTTATGACCCGGCTGGAGGACTATCAGGCGCAGCCCTCCTGCAAAGTCGGCAAGCTGGCATCAGCGCTGCTGACCGATAACGGGAAACTTTCCTGCTTCGGTAAAAACTTCGAGCTGGCCTCGCCATCCCTTCACACCATCCGGGCTGACACACCACTGCGGACATTTATCTTCAGCGGCACGGCGCAGCTCATCCCCCAGCTGACGGATAACCCAAACGTCACCCTGCTGGACACCAACTTTCAGGAGTCCTATGCCCGCCTGACCATCCATGTTCAGCGGGACAGCGTCCTCAAGACTTCCCGTACCGGCCTGCAAACAACAGGTGCGCTGGAAGCATTGGTTCTCTGGCTGCAAGTACTGTTACCAGAACTTGCCCAAACCCATGGGCGAGTCCTTCTGGTCTCATATAAGCGGATGGCGCGGCGGGTGTGGGAGCTGCTGGGTGAAGAATGTCAGCAGCTGGTATTCACCGCCGTCATCCCAGAAAGCGACGAGACCTGCCTGCCTTACTTCGGCGGCGTGGCCGGTAGCAACGCCTACCGCGACGCCACCGCGGTAGTCTGCCTTGGGCTCCCCAGGTTGGAGCCGGGAGACTATCTGCGCCGGGCACTGGCTATCGACCCGGATGGCTCTCACGCCGAGGAGCTGTCCCATGCCACCGAGGCGCTGGAACGGCAGCCTTGTGCCCTAAAGATGCAGGACATCCATCTGGCACACGAGTTGGTTCAAATGGTTTTCCGCTCCCGTCTTCGTTGTCATGGTGACAAAGCCCCCATAGAGTTGTGGCTCACCCAGCCGCCGGACGCCGTGTTGGCGCTGCTGCATGACTACTTCGGGGACTGCCGCTTTGAGAAGCACAATGCTCTCCCGGCGGAGTGCCACTCGAAGCTGCACACCAGCAAGCAGCGCAATGGTATCCAGACCAATGCGGCGCGGCTCTATGAGGCGCTGCTGGCTATCCCAGAAGGCTTGGAGACGACACCTGCTCAGCTTCGGGAGCAGTCCAGCCTGACGCGGGATCAGTACAAGGAGGCCATGCGCGCCGCCTCGGTGCGAGAGCTATTCCGTACTGGATTCACCACCTTCGGGTCTGGCAAAAACCAGAAGATCCGCCGGGTATCCAGTAAAAACGCCGCATAAAACATAACACTGCTGGAACATAGGACGAACAAACTGTCTTTGATAAAAAACTAGGAGGAAATATTATGAACGATACTATCACAAACTACAGCACCGTCACCAATTTCAATGAGCTGCCGCTGGCACTGACCGTGCTAGAGGCCGGGCAGGTGCTCCGGGTCGGGCGCAATGTGGCCTACGAACTCGTCCGCTCTGGCCAGCTTCGGAGTGTCCGGGTCGGAAAGAACATTAGAATCCCGCGGGACGCCCTGGCGGAATATCTAAATCTTGCAAGCTGATGTGAGGGGGGGGATCCCCCCTCACACTTTCACTTTACCATATCGTTAAAGGAGAATAAACATGGCAAATAGCAAGCGGGCCGCCCACGGCAGCGGCACGATCCGGAAGAAGACTGTCACAAGGAACGGTCAGGATTATACATATTGGGAGGCACGTATCACCACGGGCTACGATACCGGAACCGGCCGGCAGAAGCAGCGTTCTGTTACCGGCAAGACGCAAAAAGAGGTGCGTGAAAAATTACAAGCGCTGGCCGTAGAGGTCAACAGCGGCACCTATCAGGAGCCGTGTAGGATGACGCTGGGCGAGTGGCTGGACATCTGGGTGGAAAACTACCTGGGCGCCTGTAAGCCGCGCACAAAACAGATTTACGAAAGCGACATCCGGGTACATATCAAGCCCGCACTGGGTGCAGTCAGGATGGAAAACCTCCTGCCCCATACTGTGCAAACCTTCTATAACGCGCTGGCATCGGATAAGGCCGACAAGCCCGGCCTGTCGGCGAAGACCATCAAGAATATCCACGGCGTACTGCATCAAGCGCTGAAGCAGGCTGTACTCAATGGTTATATCCGAACCAACCCCTCCGACGCCTGTACCTTACCGCGAGGACAAAAAGCAGAGATCAAGCCTCTGGATGAGGACGATGTAGCCGCTTTTATCCGGGTCATTCAAGGACATCCCTTTGAAGATCTCTTCCTGACCACGCTGTTCCTGGGCTTGCGGGAGGGCGAGGCGCTGGGACTGACCTGGGACTGTGTAGACCTGGACAACGGCGTTATCACCGTAAACAAGCAGCTCCAGCTCCATCAGGAAAAGGGCCTTGCGGCCTATGAGCTGGTTCCCACCAAGAATAGCCGCAGCCGCACATTGGTGGCGTCCCCTACGGTGGTCGCCCGCCTGCGCCACCGAAAAGCCGAGCAGACACAGCAGCGTCTCATGGCAGGCTGTGCCTGGGAGGACAGTAACCTGGTGTTCACCGATACGCTGGGGCATCACCTGACGAAGCCGACGGTCTACCGCCACTATAAGAAAGCGGTTGCAGCGATTGGGAGGCCCGATGCCCGTTACCATGACCTACGGCACAGCTACGCCGTAGCCGCGATCAGCTCCGGCATCGATATCAAGACGGTACAGGGCAACCTCGGGCATGCCACCGCCGCCTTCACGCTGGATGTCTATGGTCATGTGACCGACCGCATGAAGCGTGAGAGTGCCGACAAGATGGAGGATTTCATTCGCCGTGTTTCGGGGGATTGACAATCACCGCAACTTCCCTGTTGCGCGGCGGGGAGGAATCGGGTATAATAGAAAAAACTGCGGAAGGAGGCAGACCATGCGGACACTGTATCACGGCAGCCGGGTAACGGTAGAGCAGCCGGAAATACGCATTCAGAAGTTCCATAAGGACTTCTATTGGGGCTTCTACTGCACGGAATATGAGACGCAGGCTACCCGCTGGGCCACGCGGTTCGGCAGTGGTATCGTGAATGTCTACCGTTTTGAAGAGCAGTCAGGGCTGTCGGTCAAGCGTTTCCCTGAGATGAGCGATGAATGGCTGGACTTCATCGTGGCCTGCCGCAGCGGCATCCCCCATAACTATGACATCGTAGAGGGGCCGATGGCCGATGACACCATCTTCAACTACGTACAGAGCTATACAGATGGCGAGATCAGCCGCGCCGCCTTCTGGGAGTTGGCACGGTTCAAGCATCCCACCCATCAGATTAGCTTCCACACCGCCAGAGCGCTGGCGACGCTGACCTTCGAGAGGAGTTACGAGGTACATGTGTGAACGAAACCACAGCGGACTGTTCTTCACCTGCGCTTTGGTGGAGCAGTTGGGCCGCGACCTGAAACTGAAACGCCGCGACGTGGTGAAGGCGCTGGGAGTGAATGGCGTGCAGATGATCCTGGGCCATGCCGATGTGTTCCACTGCGAGCCCATTGAAAAGGTGTCCGATGATATGCAGCAGCACTTCGGCTTGCCCCACGGCCAGTTCGATAACGTGGCGGCGGCCAGATACGCCGTGCCGGATGTATGGACGATCGGCAAGGTATACGCCCGCTTGATTGAGGACGTGTCCGGGCAGGATGACGTGGCGGAAACATTGGTGGCCGTATATACCTCGTGGATCGACGAAAAGCTCTGCGACTATAACTCCTCATTCTACTATCAGTCCCGTGACTACATCGCGGAATGCTATCGCGTAGGTCACGTGATCGACGCATAAAAAAGGCCTCTGATGCGTTGACATCGGAGGCCTTTTCCATCGCTAAAGGGAAAAAATAAGGGAAAACTGAAATTTTAAGCATAAGAAAAACCTCGTAACCCGCATGGTTACGAGGTTTTTGGTTGGAGGTGACACCCGGATTTGAACCGGGGAATGAGGGTTTTGCAGACCCTTGCCTTACCACTTGGCTATGTCACCATTTTGATCGGCAGCACCACTGAGGTGTAACGTCCGAGGGACATTATACAATACCTTGCGGCGGTTGTCAAGGGAAAAGGCAAATTTTCCTGTGAATAAATTTTTTGTCAAAGAAAGGACGACCTTGCGGCCGTCCTTTCTCGGTTACGAGCTGGTTTTTACCACATTTTGGAAGTAATAGACCCCCATGCCGTCGGTGTGCAGGCCGGTGAAGGTGTCCCGCAGCAGCCACGTATACGTCTCGTTATACAGGGGCATCACGTAGCCGCTGTCCAGCAGCATGGTCTCCGCGTCCGCCAGATAGGCGTCCCGCGCCTCGTCGCTGCTGGAGTTGGCGGCGGTGCGGATCAGCATATCGTAGGCGTTGGAGTAATACTGGCCGTAATTCTCCAGCTGGCCGCTGCTGAAGCGGTTCAGGTAGCTCAGCGCCGTGTTGCGGTCGCCGTTGACGCTGGTCAGCGCCAGCGAGAACTCGCCGCTTTTCAGGGTGGTCATCATATCCTCCGGCGCCACGGCACGGACGGCGATGCGGATGTTCAGCTTTTCGCGCCAGACGGTTTGCAGCGCCTGAGCCACCTTGGCGTTTTCGGCGGTATTTTCGTACAGCAGCGTCACCGTGTTCATATGCTCCAGCGTGGTGGGGGTATAACCGGCGCTGCGCAGCAGCTCCGTCGCCTGCTGGCACCGCTGGTCGTATTTCTCCGGATCGTTGTCGATGGCCGGGCCGTTGGCCTGACGGAAGGACTCGCCCTGAGAGGTGGTGATACCGTCGGGGATCAGGCCGTCGGCGGCGCGG
>OLWH01001005.1_pt1 | contig 11694 bp, 9 predicted proteins | sample 1673381 | NCBI WGS metagenome assembly OLWH01 (sample SAMEA103958110, study PRJEB25191) | human gut metagenome | reverse complement strand
TTTTCGGTCAGCACGAGCGCCGTCTTGCGCCGGTCGCCGGGGACAGGCTGCCGCTGCAGAAAGCCCTCGCCCACAAGCCGGTCAATATGAAACGACACGATCGCGGGCTTCAGTCCGCGCATCCGGCAGATCGCGCCCGCCGTCTCGCAGCCGGGATTATTCGCCAGAAACAGCAGAATATCCGCCGCCGCAGGCGGCAGACCGGTTTCCGCGCACAGCGGCGAAAGCGCGGCGTGATAGGCGTCAGAAAAGCGTGCAGCATTGGCAAACATGGCAGACGCGGTCAGAAGGGGTTCCGGCATGAGTTAAGACCTCCAATATCGAACTGTTCAATATTGAATTAAATCATACACGAAAAATATGAAAAGTCAAGGAACGATTTGTGAACATTCCTTGACTTTTCGAAAGCCGAAAGCAGCATCCAAGGCTCCTCTTCTAAGGGAAGCAATCTGATATGCTGAACACGCCCTGCGAGAAGCCTCGCAGGGCGTGTTGTGCGGTGCGGTTACCGTTCTTCGCGGAAGTACGGGATGCCGAGGGACTGAGGCGGCTGATCCTCCTTCTTTTTGCGCATGGAGACCATGAGCAGGACAAGGATCGTGACCACGTAGGGGAGCATCTTGAACAGCTCCAGCGTGCTTCTGGACAGGCCGGGGATGTAGTTATACGCCCAGTAGAGAACGCCGAACAGATACGAACCCCAGATCGCGCGCAGAGATTTCCACGTTGCGAAGATGACCAGCGCGACGGCCAGCCAGCCGAGGGCTTCGATCGTGCCCTGGTTCTCCCAGGTGCCCTTGATGTAGTTCATGACGTAGTACGTGCCGCCGAGGCCGGAGATACCGGCGCCGATGCAGGTGGCAAGGTACTTGTACTTTGTGACGTTGATACCGGCAGCGTCAGCCGTGGCGGTATTTTCGCCGATGGCGCGCAGGCTCAGGCCCGTGCGGGTCTTCGACAGGAAGAACCAGATCGCAACGGCGAGGATGATCGCCACATAGGTCAAAAAGCCGTAGGAGAACAGGAGCGTGCCCAGACGGAGCTTGCCGGTGAAGCCGTCAAAGAAATTGACGAGGGAAAGCGAGTAGTTGCGGAATGCCTGCGAGGTCACGGCTACGGAGACCTGGCCGACGCCGCCGGCGAGCTTGTTGAGGCTCCCGCCGAAGAAGTTGCCGACGCCGGAGCCGAGGATCGTCAGGGTCAGGCCGGTGACGTTCTGGTTCGTGCGCAGCGTGATGGTCAGGAAGCTGTAGATGAGGCCGCCAAGCGCGGAGGCGAGGAACGACGCGACGAGACACATAATGACGCACAGCGCCGCGCTCGGCTCGATCCCTGCGTTGACGCAGTAGACGTTTTCATACATGAACGTGGACGTCAGACCGGCGATGCCGCCGAAATACATGATACCGGGAACGCCGAGGTTGAGGTTGCCGGATTTCTCCGTGATGATCTCGCCGAGCGCGCCGAACATGATAACCGTGCCGAACACGATGGCAGAGTGCAGAAGGTCAGGGAATTTCAGCAAAAAATCTAACATATTCAGCTCCTCCTTACTTGTGCTTCGCGCCGGTCTTGACCTGATAGTTGATGAAGAACTCGCTGCCGAGGATGAAGAACAGAATGACGCCGGAGATGATCTTCGAGACGTATTCGTTCAGGCCGAAGTCGGAAGCGATCTGCACCGCGCCCTTGTCGAGGAACGACAGCAGCGCCGAGATCAGGATCATGACGAACGGGTTCATTTTCGCGAGCCACGCGACGATGATCGCGGTGAAGCCGCGGCCGCCGGCGGTCGAGGTGGAGAGGGTATGGCTGACGGCGGAGACGGCGAGGAAGCCTGCGAAGCCGCACAGCGCGCCGGACAGGGCCATTGTGCGCACATAGATGCGCGGGACGCGGATACCGGCGTAGCGTGCGGTATTCTCCGAGTCGCCGACGACGGCGATCTCATAGCCGTGCTTGGTGTATTTCAGATAGAGGTACACGAGCGCCGCGAGGATGAGCACGATGATGACCGTCCACATGAAGTCCTTGTTATAGCCGTCGGAGAACATATTGCCGATCCAGCCGACGTACTTGACGTCGCCCTTGGAGTTGATGGTGCCGATGGAGTTCGATCCTGGAGGGTTCTCCCACTTGGAGACGGCGAACGACGTGAGCTGAATGGCGATGTAGTTCATCATCAGCGTGAACAGCGTTTCGTTCGTGTTCCACTTGGCCTTGAAGAAGCCGGGGATGAGGCCCCAGATGCCGCCCGCGACGATGGCGCTGATGGCCATGCAGAGGAAGAGCATCACGATGTTCATCTTGCCCGCGAAGTTGATCATCCAGAACGCGGTGGCAATGCCGCCGACGAGCATCTGGCCCTCCGCGCCGACGTTCCAGAAGCGCATCTTGAACGCGGGCGCCAGACCGATGGCGATACAGGTCAGGATCATGCAGTCACGGATGGTGAACCACATACGCTTGCTCGTGCCGAACGCGCCGGAGGCGAGGGAAACGTAAACCTTCAGGGGGTTCATCTTGACGATGGCATAGATAATGATGCCGTCGACGATCAGAGCCAGCAGAATGGCGATGGCGCGGATCGACCAGGCCTTGCTGAGGGAAATTGTGTCTCGTTTGGAGATATGCATACTCTATTAACCTCCGATCTTCGTCATCATCAGGCCGACGGCGTCCTTCGTGGTCTTGCGGCCGTCGACGATGCCGGAAACCTTGCCGCCGCACAGAACGAGAATGCGGTCGCACAGCTCCAGCAGAACGTCCAGATCCTCGCCGACATAGATGACACTGACGCCCTTCATCTTCTGCTCGGTCAGCAGATTGTAGATGACGTAGGACGTGTTGATGTCCAGACCGCGCACGGCGTAGGCCGTCATGAGAACAGCCGGGTTCTGCGCGATCTCGCGGCCGACGAGCACCTTCTGCACGTTGCCGCCGGAAAGACGGCGGATGGGCGTGCGATTGATATCCGGGGTGACGACCTCAAGATCGTCCACGATCTTCTGCGACAGGTCGCGCGGGAACTTGCGGTCGGTCAGCGGGCCCTTGCCGCGCCGGTAGGTGCGGAGCATGATGTTCTGAATGATGTTCATGCCGCCGACGAGGCCCATGCCGAACCGGTCCTCCGGGACGAAGGACAGCAGCAGGCCCTTGCGGATGATATCGAGCGGGTCCATGCCGTTGAGCAGACATTCGGTTCCGTCCGGCTCGATGTATGTAATTTTGCTGCCGGCCTCCAGCTTCTGCAGGCCGGAAATGGACTCAAGCAGCTCCTTCTGGCCGGAGCCTGCGATGCCCGCGATGCCGAGGATCTCGCCGCCCATGGCGGTAAAGGTCACGTCGTCAAGCATCTTGACGCCTTCCTTGTTCTTGACGGTCAGGTGCTCGACCTTCAGGCGCTCGGTCTGGTTCTCGTTCAGCGGACGGTCAATGTTCAGGGAAACGGCCCGGCCGACCATCATGTCGGTCAGCGACTGCTGGGAAGCGGTGGCAGTGTCAGTATCGCCGATGTACTCGCCCTTGCGCAGAACGGCCACGCGGTCGGAGACGGCAAGCACCTCATGCAGCTTGTGCGTGATGATGATGATCGCCTTGCCGTCCTTTTTCATGTTGCGCATGACGGTGAAGAGCTTTTCCGTCTCCTGCGGGGTCAGAACGGCGGTCGGCTCGTCGAGGATCAGGATATCCGCGCCGCGGTAGAGCACCTTGACGATCTCGACGGTCTGCTTCTGCGAGACGGACATCTCGTAGATCTTCTGGTTCGGATCGATGTCGAAGCCATAGCGGTCGGCGATCTCGCGGACGGCCTTGGCAACGGCGTTTTTGTCCATCTTGCCCTTGTCGCCGGGCAGGCCAAGAATGATATTCTCGGCAGCCGTAAAGACGTCGACGAGCTTGAAATGCTGGTGGATCATGCCGATGTGCAGATCAAACGCGTCCTTCGGGGAGCGGATCTCCACTTCCTTCCCATCGACGAAGATCTGGCCCTCGTCCGGATAGTAGATGCCGGAGAGCATGTTCATAAGCGTGGTCTTGCCGCTGCCGTTTTCGCCCAGCAGGGACAGGATCTCACCCTTATGCAGCTCCAGACTGATCGATTTGTTCGCCACGACCTGTCCGAAGCGCTTGGTGATGTTTCTCAGTTCGATTGCGTTTGCCAAGCAAGTCATCCTTTCTGTCTTGGAATTCGCTCCGCTGTTTTGCAAAACGCCGCTTTCCGGCGGCGGTTTTGGCGAGTTCGCGGAAAGCCTGTCCCTCCAACGTTGAACGGAATTGAAAAAACAGGGAATCTCAGTTAAAAACTAAAGATATTCTATCATTTTGTGAAGAGATTGTAAATACGCTTTCTGCAAAAAATACAAAAAAATATAGCAGGCCTAACAAATTTTTAGTCAGCATGCAAAACTTTTATGCAGTAAAGTGTACGCAGAAAGGCTCCCGTTGCCGCACGCTGTACGACAATGGGAGCCTTTGGGAAAGTTTTGTTCGTTGGTCAGTCTCACGCTTCCATCCGCGCGCGGATGGCCTTCAAAAATGCCTCGCTCGTGACCGGCGCGGGGCGTTCGCCCTCGACGAGGCCGGCAAGGTCGCCGGATCGTGTCGAGGCTGGCCTGTTCGAGCCTGTCCGCGAAGGCTTCGAGCGCCGGAAGCTTATCCAGCTGGCCGCGCTTTTTCAGCGCGCCTGTCCACGCGAAGATCGTCGCCATCGGGTTGGTCGAGGTCTGTTCGCCCTTGAGGTAGCGGTAATAATGCTTCGTGACCGTGCCGTGCGCGGCCTCAAATTCTGTCGTGCCGTCCGGCGCGACGAGCACGGAGGTCATCATGGCAAGCGAGCCGAACGCCGTGGACACCATATCGCTCATCACGTCGCCGTCATAATTCTTGCAGGCCCAGATGAAGCCGCCCTCGCTGCGGATGACGCGGGCGACCGCGTCGTCGATCAGCGTGTAGAAATACCGCAGGCCAAGCGCCTCGAACTGCGTCCTATAGCTCTTCTCGTATTCTTCTTCAAAAATGCGCTTGAACGCGCCGTCATAGACCTTGGCAATGGTATCCTTGGTGGAGAACCAGAGATCCTGCTTCGTATCAATGGCATACTGGAAGCAGGCCCGCGCGAACGAGCGGATGCTGCTTTCCTTATTGTGTTCGCCCTGGAAGACGGCGGGGCCGTCGGTTTTCTGGACGAGAACGGTCTGCTCCCTGCCGGATGCGCCCTTGAAGGTCATGGTGCATTCGCCGGGCTCGTCCGTCTCAAGGCTTACAGACTTATACACGTCGCCGTAGGCATGGCGGGCGATCGTGATCGGCTTTTTCCATGTGCGCACGACCGGCTTGATGGAATCCAGCAGAATGGGCGCGCGGAAAACCGTGCCGTCCAGAATGGAACGGATGGTGCCGTTCGGGCTTTTCCACATCTCGGTCAGCTGCGGATATTCGGCCATCCGCTGCGCGTTCGGCGTGATCGTCGCGCATTTGACGGCCACGCCGTATTTTCTGGTCGCCAGCGCCGCGTCGACCGTGACCTGATCGCGCGTCTCGTTGCGGTGCAGCAGGCCGAGGTCATAATATTCGGTCTTGAGATCAACAAACGGGCAGATCAGCTCGTCCTTGATCATCCGCCAGAGCACCCGCGTCATTTCGTCGCCGTCCATCTCGACGAGCGGCGTTTTCATCTGAATTTTTTCCATATCGGTCCCTTCTCTCTTATCCGCGCTTGGCGTAGTAATTCATCAGGCAGCCGTCGAGCAGAATGTCCCGCTCGTCCGGCGTCAGGCCCTTTACGTGCAGCAGAAGCTCTGCTTTTTCGCCGGTCTGCCGCAGAACCTCCGCGGGGAAATCCTCACAGCCTTTCTCCAGCCGCTTCCGCACGTCCGGCACGAAGACCAGATCGCCCGGCGCATAGTCGAATGGCGTGCCTGCGTCCAGCGTGAACGGCAGCATGCCCCAGTTGATGCAGTTGCTGCGGTAGCGCTTGGTGGCGAATTCATAGCAGATATTCGCAAGTCCGCCCAGAACCTTCTGGCAGGACGCGGCCTGCTCCCGCGCGGAGCCGTCGCCGGGCTTGTTGGCAAAGACACAGGAGCCAAGCTGTGTAACGCTCAGAAGTGTGTCCGCATCGCCGAAGCGCGCCAGCGCAGCGCGCAGCGTCTCTGATGCACAGCCGGATCTCCGTTTGGATTCTTCCTCGGCAATTTTCTTCGCGCGCGGCACATAATCCGGCACGCGGCGCGAAAGCGTAAACTCCGCCAGCCGCAGGGGGTTCGAGCGGTAGGACGACGTTTCGCCCGACGGGATCAGCTCGTCCGTCGTGGTCACGGGGTCATGAATGACGGCGGCAAGCTCAAGCAGAAGATTTTCACCCAGCTCATACGTTTTCGGCCAGTCCGTGATGTTCGGGCCCATGATGAGCGCTGTTTCCGGCTGCGGATGGCCGAAGCCGTGATAGACGCGGCGGGCATAGACCGTCTTGTCAAACTGGTACGGATGGCGTTCCGGGGTATAATCCAGCTCGTCCGCCGGGGTGATGCGGCCGCCGTTTCTGGCTGTTGCCGCAATGGAACGCGCGTCCATGAGGCACACGCCCGCAAACTGCCCTTCGCCGGGCTTTGAGCCCTCGCGGTTCGGGAAATTGCGCGTCGTGTGGCGAAGAGACAGGCCGTTGTTGGCCGGCACATCTCCCGCACCGAAGCACGGGCCGCAGAAGCTGGGCTTGATGATCGCACCGGTTTCCAGCAGCGACTCCGTCACGCCCATGCGCGTGAGCGCAAGGCTCACCGGGACGGACGTGGGATAAACGCTCATCGAGAAATAGCTGTCGCCGACCGATCCGCCGCGCAGGATCTGCGCCGCCTCGTCGATATTATCAAACATACCGCCCGCACAGCCCGCAATAATCCCCTGATCAGCCCAGACGCCGCCGTCGTGGATTTTGTCCAGAAGATGCACGTTGGCCTTCGGCCAGCGCCTTTTTGCCTCGGCCTCCACACCGGCCAGCAGTTCCTGCGCGTTCGCAAGGAAGTCACGGATGGTGTACGCGTTCGACGGGTGGAACGGCAGCGCGATCATCGGCTCAAGCTGGCTGAGATCCAGCTCGATCATGCGGTCATAATACGCGCCATCCCCCGGCGACAGCTTTTTATACGCTTCGGGGCGGCCGTGAACTTCAAAAAACCGTTTCGTCTCCTCGTCCGTCTCCCAGATGGAGGACAGGCAGGTCGTCTCGGTCGTCATGACGTCGATGCCGTTGCGGAAATCAATGGGCAGCTTCGCAATGCCGGGGCCTGCGAATTCCAGCACGCGGTTCTTGACGAAGCTGCTTGCGAATGTCGCCTTGACCAGTGCGATTGCCGCGTCGTGCGGGCCGACGCCCCGGCGGGGCGTTCCCGTCACATAGACCAGCACGACCTCGGGAAGCGGCGCGTCCCACGTGTGCCTCAAAAGCTGCTTGGCAAGCTCCGGCCCGCCCTCGCCGACGGCCATCGTGCCGAGCGCGCCGTAGCGCGTGTGCGAGTCAGAGCCTAAAATCATTGACCCGCAGGCAGCCATCTGCTCGCGCGCGTAGGAATGAATGACGCTCTGGTTGGCGGGAACGTAAATGCCGCCGTATTTCTTTGCCGCGGACAGGCCGAAGACGTGGTCGTCCTCGTTGATCGTGCCGCCGACGGCGCAAAGGCTGTTGTGGCAGTTCGTCAGCGCGTAGGGGAGTGGGAACTCCTTCATGCCGGAGGCCCGCGCCTGCTGGATGATGCCGACATAGGTGATATCGTGTGAAAGCATGGCGTCGAACCGGATGCGGAGCTGCCGCTCATCGCCGGACTGGTTGTGCGCCTGCAAAATGCGGTAGGCCATGGTGCGTCTGCGGCCCTCGTCCGGGGTGAGCGGCGCCGTCGGCTGCGGCACGCCGCCGCAGAGGAATACGCCGTGATCGGTCAGTTTCATAGTATGTTCTCCCTTCTGTACAGGGTCTTTTTTCTTGGGATATACTTTATCACAGAAATGCGTTTTTGAAAAGTGCTTCTGAAAAAATTCATAAATCCTGCAAATCCAGCAGAAAACTACCTGATATGCAGGACGTTTTGCAAGTATGCGCGATTATCCCGTCATTTTGTGCGAACCGTTCTTGCATTTTCTGCTTCCGTCCGGTATGATGGACAAAACAGACGGGAGGGACAGGCGGATGGCGCAGTATTATATGCTTTACAAGCCGCGCGGACTGCTCACCGCGAAGCGCGACGCGCGGCGGGAGACGGTCATGTCCTGCTTTCCGGAGGCGCTGCGCGAGATGCTGCACCCGGTCGGGCGGCTGGACAGGGATACGGAGGGGCTGCTGCTGTTTACGGACGACGGGATGCTCGACGTGCGCCTGCTCCGGCCCGAGCAGCACGTGGAAAAGGAATACGAGTACCGCGCATTCGGGTTACTTGACGAGACGGCCATGCGGCAGCTGGAGGAGGGCGTTTTGCTTTTGGAAGGGCAGCCGCCCTCGCTGCCTGCCCGCGCGCAGCTGCTTGCGCACACGAGCATCGGGGAAAGCGCGCCGTATCTGCCCGAGCGCTTCCGCGAGAAATACCTGAAAAACCCGGCCCGGCCCGTCACGGCCGGCAAGCTCTGGATCACGGAAGGGCGCAAGCATCAGGTCAAGCTGATGATCAAAGCCGTGGGCGGGCATGTATTTTACTTAAAACGTCTCGCGATCGGCCCCGTCCGGCTGGACGAAGCGCTCCGCCCGGGCGAATACCGCCCGTTGACGGCGGAAGAGCTTGCCGCGCTTATGCCACCGGCGACCAGCGGCGGCGGTACTGCTGGGGCGTAGCGCCTTCGCGGACGCGGAAGACACTGATAAAATAGCTGGTGTTCTCCATGCCGACGCGGTAGGCGACTTCGGATACCGGCAGGTCGGTCGCGCGCAGCAGTTCCTTGGCGCGGGTCAGGCGCAGGCGGGTCAGATACTCGCCGGGCGACTGGCCGAAATACCGCTGGAAGCTCCGCTGCAGGTGGTATTTGCTGATGTTATAGCGCGCCGAGAGCGTATCGAGCGTGATTTTCTGCGCGTACTGCTCGTGCAGATACTGCCGCACTTTCTGCAAAACTGCGGGCACAGGCTGCGGGCGCTGCTGCGCCGCGCCGTGGATCAGACCGCAGAGGATCGTCGTCATGAGCGCCGACGCGTCCAGATCGCGGCCCAGCCCGCCGCCGTCCTCCCCGGCCAGGGCCAGAAGTGCGCTCATCTGCGCGGACACCGGACTGTCGACCGGCAGCGACGCGGCTGCCCGCCCCTGCGTCTGCGACAAAAACGCCTGATAGTACGCATCCGCCGTTGCGCCGTAAAAATGGAACCAGAGGACGTCCCACTGTCCCGCGTCCGGCGCAGTATAATAGTGCTGCGGCGCACGGCAGTCGATCCAGAAAAAGCTCCCGGCGGGAAGCCGGTAGGTTTCGCCGCCATATTCCAATATTCCGGCCCCGGAAAGCGTCAGCTTGACAAGATACGAATCCAGCTCCTTTCGGACGGTATAGTAATTTGCACCAGAAATGAAATGCCCGGCCTCCTGCAAATACAGCAGCTTGTCGCGGGCAAACGCGCCCGCCGAGACGATCTTCCATTCGGACTCCGGCGTCATATCGAGATTGTAGTGCAGCACTTCCATTCGGCAGTCCTCCGCAAAACAGCAAGATATTGATATTTCAAAGCAAGCCTATGATACCACACACAGGCTTGCTTTTCTATAATGAAATGTAGAAACCCATAAAAAACAGGGAGGAAACGAACATGGAACGCTACGCGTGGAAAGCGACGGTTCTTCCGGGAAAGCTGGAAGAATACATCCGCCGCCACAACGAGATCTGGCCGGAGATGAAGGACGTGCTGCATCAGGCCGGGATCCGCAACTATACGATCTGGAATGTCGGCAATGAGCTGTTCGGCTATTATGAGTGCGACAGCGTCGCCGAGGCTGCCCGCGTGCAGGCCGAAAGCCCGGTCGTGGACCGCTGGAACGAGTACATGAAGGACGTTATGCTGATGGAAATGGACCCGGAAACCGGTGCGCAGCCGCTCATGAAACAGGTCTTCTTTTTTAATTGAGGGAGGAACAACTATGAACGCTTATACGCTTGCAAAGGAACGCTACGCCGCGCTCGGCGTCGATACCGAAGCCGTGCTGGAAACACTGAAAAACGTGACCGTCTCCGTCCACTGCTGGCAGGGCGACGATGTCGTCGGCTTTGACGCGAAGGAGGCCCTCTCCGGCGGCATCCAGACCACCGGCAACTATCCCGGCAAGGCCACCACGCCCGAACAGCTCATGGCGGACTTCGATGAGGTCCTGCGCCTGACGCCGGGCAAAAAGAAGCTCAATCTGCACGCAAGCTACGCCATTTTCAAAGCCGGTGAGTTTGCTGACCGCGACGCCATTCAGCCGAAGCATTTTTCCCGCTGGGTCGCCTATGCCAAGGAGCGCGGCCTTGGCATCGACTTTAACCCGACGTTCTTCTCTCATTCCATGGTCAAGGACGGACTGACGCTCTCGTCCCCGGACGAGGCGATCCGCAAATTCTGGGTCGAGCACGGCAAGCGCTGCATGGCCATCGCAGAATATTTTGCCGAGGAAACCGGCAAGCCCTGCGTCATCAACTTCTGGATCCCCGACGGCTATAAGGATTACCCGGCGGACCGCCTCTCTCCGCGCCGCCGCTACGCGCAGTCGATGGACGAAATTCTGTCCGTTCCGTATGACAAGACGAAGGTCTTCCCGTGCATCGAGTCCAAGGTCTTCGGCATTGGTCTGGAAGCCTACACCGTCGGCTCGGCGGAGTTCTGCACGAACTATGTCAATACCCGCCGCATTACCCCGCTGATGGACAACGGCCACTATCATCCGACCGAGGTCGTTTCCGACAAGATCCCCGCGCTTCTTTGCTTCTATCCCGAAATCGCGCTCCATATAACGAGAGGTATCCGCTGGGATTCCGACCACGTAACTATCATGGACGATTCTACGGTCGAACTCTTCCAGGAACTTGTACGTTGTGATGCTATGGATCGCGTACATATCGCGTTGGACTATTTCGATGCTTCGATCAATCGTATCGGTGCTTATGTAATCGGTACGCGTGCGGCACAGAAATCTATCCTCCGTGCTTTGCTGGAACCTCTGGCTACTTTGCGCAAATACGAAGCCGAAGACAAAGGTTTCCAACGTCTTGCTCTGCTCGAAGAAGCAAAGGCTATGCCGTGGAATGCCGTTTGGGATATGTTCTGTCTCAAAAATAACGTGCCCGTCGGGGAGGAATTTATTCCCGAAGTGGAAAAATACGAGAGAGAAGTTACCTCTAAAAGATAAAAAGTACTTACTGTAATAAAAAGGTTTATGGCGGAGATTGGTTTCGTCACAAACCTTTTTAGTCATATAAGAACGATATGGAAATCTTAATAGGATTATTAATCATAGCCGTTGGCGCCTTTTGCCAATCGAGTTGTTATGTCCCCATCAATCGTATCAAAGATTGGAGTTGGGAGTCGTATTGGATCGTGCAAGGCGTATTCGCTTGGTTGATTTTTCCCTTTTTGGGAGCGCTCTTGGCTGTACCCGAAGGACACTCGTTGTCCGATCTTTTCACGACCGAAAACTCTTTCGATATAATCATGACCATCATCTTTGGTGCTCTTTGGGGAGTCGGCGGTCTTAC
>OLWH01001003.1_pt1 | contig 11723 bp, 7 predicted proteins | sample 1673381 | NCBI WGS metagenome assembly OLWH01 (sample SAMEA103958110, study PRJEB25191) | human gut metagenome | reverse complement strand
TGAGCGTATGTTTGTCGGTCGTCCACTCGGGCTGACGCTTTTGCAGATCCGTTTTTTCGGGATCGCCGCCCATGATTTCGCTGAAACGCCACTGTACGGGCAGTCCTTCGACGGGCATTTCGCTGACGGAGTAGACCTTGGCGCGCACCTCGCCGATCGGCTGATCGTCGACGCTCACGGCGAAGGTGGCGTATCCGGGTTTCGTCGGCGTACCCTCGATGTCGAGCGCCAGCGTTGCGCCGCCGTTGGTCAGTTCGAACGAGGTGCCGGCTACCGACAACCCGTCGCAGTCGCCGCTGGGCGTGCATTTCACCGCAATCGTCTCGTCGCCGTAGGCGTTGGAGTAGGTGAACCGGATGCTGGCTTCCGACGCTTCGCCCTCGATGAGATTTCCGTCAAGCGTCGGTGTGCCGTAGATGATCGCTCCGTTGGCTTGTGTCACCGTAATCGGATATTGTACGCCGTTGCATTCCAAGTAGAGCGTTGCTGTGCGTTCGGCCGAGCGGTTGTGCGTGGCCGAAACGGTGATCCATTCGAATTCGCCCGTACCGACGCCCTCCGAAGGAGTCGTCGAGAGCCACTGGGCATCTTCGGGTACGACCGAGCGCCATGCGCCGTTGCAACGCAGCGTGATGCGCTGCGAAGAGGCCAGATTGCTCGAAAACTGGATGATATCGGTTTCGCGAACGAGGTAACTCCCTTCGTCGTCCTTGCACCCGACGGCCAGTACGCAATAACTTGCGGTCAGCAGCAAGGTCCATTTATTGATTCGTTTCATGGTGATATTCGTGGTGTTTGGTACGTTATTATTTTTCCCATCCGTAGTTCTGTCCCAGTGCGGGGTTGTCGTTGAGTGCTGTCGTCGGTATGGGGCGCACATATTTTTTATCGTCCCACTTGCGCGTCATGCGGATGTAGCACTCGATGTAACCACTGTCGCCGTCGGTCAGCGAGAAATCGTCGCCCAGCACGCGATAGGTGATGCCGGCCTGCGGGCGTTCGGGCTCCTTGCGCACGAAGCAGACGTCGTCCTTCCCGTCGCCGTCCATATCGTATGCTTTGTCCAGCTCGCCTACATAGACGCCGTACCAGGGCCGTTCGGCCAGTTTGCCCATACCCCAACGCATATCATCGTCCCAGCGGACGTTTTCCAATATCAATTCGCAGCCGCGTTCGCGGCGAATTTCGAGCAATGCGTTGTCGGTGACGGTACCGAGGAAATATTCGATCATGTAGGGATCGGCCGTAGCAGGCATCGTTCCGTCGACACCGGCGCGTTCGCGCAGAGGTTTGATCGTCTCGTTCCAGACTGTTTCGTCGAATTCGTCCAACTCGCATTTCGCTTCGGCGTAGGTCAGCAGGATTTCGGCGTAACGAATAATCGGGATCGACGTGGAGCAGGGCGAGGTGTTGCTGTCGAGACTCGTGTCGTCGATCACCCATTTGATCGGCTGGTAGCCTGTCACGCAGTAGCCGAAATCGGGGGCATAGCGGGTATCCGTTCCGTTGTTCTTGCGAGTGTAGCCTGGGTAGCGGACGGTTTGCATCAGGCGGTAGTCGCGATTCTCGAACTCGTCGATGAATGCGGTCTTTTCATAGCCGGGTTTGTCGGTGAAACGCGAACCGTCGAGGTTGAGATAGGTATTGATGAACTGTTTGGTCAGCGAGTAGCTGCCGTACTGTTGCACGATGAAGTTGGAGTTGAGGTTGTGTGTCGCGTTCAATTCGGCATTGTAGACGCGGGCCCAGATTACCTCTTGCGTGAAGACGGATTCGCTCGTGAAGAGCTTCCGGTACTGCGTCGAAACGTTGGCCGGATCGGAGACCAGCGAATACTTTTTGCTGGTCATCAGTTCGTTGCAGGCACTCACGGCTGCACGCAGATAGGTCTCCGCTTCGTCCGCCGTCCATGGTTTCCCTGTCGAGGGATCGTTCGCGTGATATTTTCGGAAGGTGCCTTCATAGAGGCAGATACGGGCTTTGAGTGCCAATGCGACGTATCGGGTGATCTGCACGGAGTTGACTTCCAGAGCCGAACTCGATGTGCAGTACGTGCTGGCGAATTCGATGTCTTCGAGTACCTTGCGCATCACGTATTCGCGACTGTCGCGAGGCTTGTAAAGCGCCTCGTGGTCGTTGGAATCGATCGTCGAATCGTACCAGGGCACTGCCCCGAAAGTCTTGACCTTGTTCCAATAGAAATAGGCACGCCAGAAACGGGCGACGCCCTCGTAGTGAGCGAGCGTTGTCTCGCTGACGGCCGCCTGTCGGAAGTTGTCGAGAAAATAGTTGATGTTGCGCAGATCCTCCCAATCGCTCGTTCCCCAGCCCGACTGGTCGTCGGCATCAAAGTTGTCCGTGAGGAACTGGTATTCGCCGCGCCATGCCAGGCAGTCGGTACGGGCGTCGCCCGTGGCCACGGAGGCGGCGGTAGGACTCATCGTTTGCAGAAAGCCGTTGACGTAGGTTTGCAGATCGGTTTCGTTGCGGAAATAGCTCGGCGCGTCGATTTTGTTGGGATCCTCCTTCGAGAGAAAATCCTCGCAGGAACCGAAGAGCGCGACGCTCGCCAAGAGCATGAATATCTTTTTCATCGTTCGTATTTTTTGCAGGTTAGAAGGAAAGGTTGACTCCCAGTGTCACGGTACGCAGCATCGGATAACTGTAACCGTCGCCTTCGGAGGTGCGGAAATCCGAGTCTCCGGCGTTGATCACTTCGGGATCGTAGTTGTCGCAGTGTTCGAACATGGGCGAATAGGTCCATAGGTTCTCGCCCGACACCCATACTTTTAACCCTTTGATGTGTAGTTTCTTGCAGATGCGATCGGGGAAGGTATAGTCGACCGTGATGTTTTTCAGCCGGATATACGACACATCCTGCATATAGCGGTCGTTGTTGATCGTCAGCGGACGGTTGACCGATGACTGGTGGGTCTGGTAGGTCGTGTAGCGGGGCCAATAGGCCGTGTCCCAGTTGTCGAGCTCTTCGCGATAGACCTTGTCGCCCGTGTGCTGTTTGAGCATGTAGCCGAACGGACGGTTGTACTGGCCCCAGAAGAATCCCGAGTCGTAACGCGGATACCAATCCTTTTTGCCGACGCCTTGCCAGAAGGTCGAGATGCCGATACCGTTCCAGTTGAATCCCAGATTGATGCCATAGCAGTAACGGGGTGTTTCGTTGCCGATGACGGTAAGATCGCCCGGATCAGCGGTCGTGTAGGCGCCCCGATCGATTTTACCGTCCTGACTCAGGTCGGCGAATTTGACTTGTCCCGGTCGGGTCACCTTGTCGAGCGTTTGCAAGAACGACTGCTCGGCGTGCGAGTCGATGTCTTCCTGATCGCGGAAAAGACCTTCTACGCGGTAGCCCCAGATTTCGCCCAGCTCCTTGCCTTCGTAGTAATCGCCCAGTGCGCCCGTCGGGTTGATGTATTCGGTCACCCATGTGCGGGCATCCCATACCATCGCTTTGACGTTGTAGCTGAAAGCCTTGCCGCCCAGTTCGAAACTGTCGCGCCAACCGACCGAGAGTTCCCAGCCGTTGGTTTTGAGCGAAGCGTTGTTGCCTTTGGGTGCGTCGGTGCCGTAAACGGAGGGCAGGCTCACGCCGACGGTGTACATGTCGGTGGTATAGCGACGGTACCAGTCGAATCCGATCGACAACCGGTTGCGGAACAGATCCATGTCGAAGCCTACGTCGTAGGTGGTCGCCGTCTCCCACGTCAGCGAGAGCGGAATGGCTCCGGGAGCCGTCGTATAGGAGCCCAGTGCGTCGCCGATGACGACCGTCGAGGTTTTGATGGTCATGTAGTCGATGTATTTGTAGGGGTCGATGTTGCCATTGCCCATCGAACCGGCCGAGAGACGTATCTTGAAATTGTCGAGCCAGTTGCGCGACCACTCCATGAATTTCTCTTCCGACAGGCGCCAGCCGATCGAAGCCGAGGGGAAGAAGCCCCATTTCGAGTTTTCGGGGAATTTCGAAGAGCCGTCGTAGCGGCAACTGAATTCAGCCAGATATTTGCCTTGATAGCCGTAGTTGGCACGGAAGAAGGCGCCCACGTAACTCCAGTCGTATCCCGAAACGACGGGATCGCTGGTAAGACCGTCCATCAGACCGAAACTCGGTTTCGAGGGTACGGTCAGCCCTTCGCGCTTGATGGTCGTTCCGCGGTATTTCTTCGTTTCGAGGTTCCAGCCGGCGAGCAGCTTGAGCGTATGGTCGTCGCCGAGTTTCGGCGTGTATTCTCCGTAAATGTTGCTCGACAGGTAGTTCGTGTCCTGGCGCAGATTTTCCAGCGTACTGCCTTGACTTTCGTTAACCGTGATCGGAGTGTCGGGGCCTCGGTAACCGGTATACATGTTGGTCACACGCTCGCGTTTGTTGCGGGCGAAAAGGTAGGAGAGATCGCCCGATATTTTCAGTACGTCCTTCACCACGTCGATCTCGATGCCCAGTTTGTCTTTCATGGTGAATTTGTCGTCCTGCTGGTAGCTCGATCCTTCGGCGAAGCCTGCGTAACCGTTCAGTACGGCGGCATAAGTCCACGTCCCGTCGGGGTTGGTGATGGGGTTGATCGGCTGTCCTCCGTGTTCGATCATGCGCTGCGGAAGTTGGAGACTGTAATAGAGCATCGGTTGGTGGTAGTCCACCACCGTGAAATCCATGTTGTTATTCAACCGCAGCCAGGGACGGATGCGGATGTTGCCTTTGGCGCGGACGTTGTACTGTTTATAACGTTCGTCGCCCACGCGGTAAATGCCGTCCTGATCGTAGAAACGGCCCGATACATAATAGTCCGCATTCTGATTGCCGCCCGATACGCTGATATTGTGCTCGTGCGAGTAGTTGAAATCCTTGTAGAAAGCGTCCATCCAGTCGGTGTTGGCGAAGTATTCGTACTGATTCTTGTCGTTGATGCGCACGCGTTCGAGCGACGGATCGGTGCTGCGGCGTGCCAGTTCCTTGTACCAGCTATCGGAATAGGGGGCGATGTTGTTGATGTAGGATGGCAGCGGATTCTGTCCGTTGTAATAGCCGTTCCATGCGTTTATATAGCCGGTCGTCCATTCGTAGCCGTCGGTTACCAGCTGTGGCTTGACCGTGCGCGCGTGAAGCGAAAAACTGCCGTTGTAAGTGACTTTCGTTTCGCCCTCTTCGGCCGATTTGGTCGTTACCAGAATCACTCCGAATGCGCCGCGTGCTCCGTAGATCGCAGCCGACGAGGCATCTTTGAGCACCGAGACGCTGGCGATGTCCTGAGGGTTGACCGTTTCCAGGTCGCCTTCCACGCCGTCGATGAGCACCAGTGCCCCGCCACCCGAACCGATCGAACCGGTACCGCGGATGTTGATCGTTGCTGCACGCGAGGGTTTGCCGTCGCGCATCGAGATGTTGAGGTTGGGAATGGCGCCTTGCAGCGACCGCGAGATGCTCGGATTCGAACGTTCGGAGAAAACCTTGCTGTCGACTTGATCGACGGCGCCGACCAGATCGCGACGCTTCACTGTACCGTAGCCGACTACTACTACTTCGTCGAGCATCTGTTTGTCCTCTTTCAGAACGACGTCGATGCGGGTCTGCGTGCCTACGCGCCATTCGGCTGAACCGTAACCCAAATAGGTGAATTGGAGCACGTCGTCGTCCGCAACGGCGATCGAATAGCTTCCGTCGATATCGGTCGACGTCCCTTGCGTAGTGCCTTTCACCAATACGTTCACGCCGACGAGGGGTTCGCCTTCTTCATTGACCACGCGCCCTGTCACGACCGGCTTACGGTTGGCGGAGGGAGAGGGGGCGGGGCCTGTCGACGTGTTTTTTTTCGACGAGGGTATGGCGGTGAGAGCCACCACGTGATCCTTGATCTTCCAGGAGATGCCCGTGTCGTAGAACAGCGTATTGAGCATCTCTTCGAGTGGAGCGTCTTGGATGACGACATGCACGTCGGAGAGCGTCCGTTTGCCGAGCGAGGTTTCGTAGGAGAAGACCACTCCTGTCTGCTCGGTGAATGCCGAGACCACTTCGCGCAGCGATGCGCTGCTGAACGACAAGTTCAGGTTGAGACGCTGGTCGGCGAGTAACTCGCCCCTTGCACCGAGCGACGCCGACGGCAATGCAGCCAACCCGACGCACAGAAGCATCCGACACCATCCCGTCAGGGATAAACCGATTTTTTTCATGGATGAGTAGTGATTAGGTTGTTAGTATGAAAGTTTGTATGAGTTTGGGCAATCGTCTGTTCCTGTTCCCTTGCGGTAGCCGACAGGGATCGCAACCGATTCCGGCGCGCGGATTCAGTCGGAATCGGGATGCCGCAGGATTTCGAAACGTGTGCCTGAGATGAATTGTAACAATTCGATCACGTCTTCGATCGGGGTGTCTTTCTGAAAACTGAAATTGTAGTTGGCATCGGGTGCATCGTCGTCGACCAGACGCAGTTTCACGCCGTAGAGCTCCTCGATGCGGTCGGCGATTTGCCGGAGCGGAACGCCGTCGAGTGTGATGATACCGTAGCTCAGGGCCAGATGATCTCCGACGGGGACCTCCTTGATTTCGAGTTGTTCGTCCTGCGTATCGTAGATGGCGCGCTGGCCGGGGTGCAACCGGATCAGATTGCTGCCGTCGGCGCGCTGCAATGATACGGCGCCTTCGGCCAGCGTCGTCTCGGCCATGTGGTCGCCGCGCAGCGATCGGACGCTGAAAACCGTACCGAGCACGCGCACGCGCAGATTGGGAGTAACGACGTCGAATGGATGCTTGGCGTCGTGCTCGACGTCGAAATAGGCTTCGCCGTCGAGATGTACGCGGCGTTCGTCGGTGGGAAATGTCTCGTCGTAGCAGAGCGTCGATCCGGGTGTAAGCCAGATGTCGGAGCCATCGGGCATCGCTACGTGCATGATTGTCGTGTCGGCATTGAAGTAAGTGATCGGCGCGGGCATCAGGGCGGTACGCCATGCGAACATACCGGTCAGGGCCACGACTGCGACGACCGCAGCCGTTCGGAGCAGGGAGTGTATACGAATGTGTCCGAAAAGGTTCGAGAGACGATGGGGCCGTTGCGCCGTGCAGGGAGCGTTTTCGAGCGCATCGATCCGACTGTTGAGTCGGTTGAGCGAACGGATGAAACGCGCCGGACCGTAGAGGGTCGAACGCCACTTTGCGAATCGTTGTCGGACGGCGCGTAGTTCGGCAACTTCGCGCCGGTGTTTTTCACTGGTTGCTAACCACTGCGACAGTTCCTGTTCCTCTTCGGAAGTAGCTGTCCCGTCGAAATATTTCCAAATGATCCGTTCGTCGAACGGATGTTGCGAGTCTTCGTTTTTCACGGTCGTGCGTATTGACTTTCCGATTATAATACACACGAGTCGGGGAAAGCACCTATTCGTCGACCGCTTTTATTGTCCCAAGATGTAAATCGTCAACAGCAAAAACATTTTCAGATGGCCCAGTTTGCCGCGTAATTGCCGCAACGCATTGTAGATATGATTCTCGACGGTCGAAACGCTGATATTCAGCCGCTCCGAGATCTCTCTGTTCGACAGCCCCTCGAAATGACTCATACGGAATACTTCGCGGCATTTCGGCGAGAGCGTTTCGACGACTGCGTCGAGTTCGTCGGCGATCTGCCGTGCGTAAAGATTCCTGATAATTTCGTTTTCGTCGGGGTCGTAATAGGTGCAGAGCTGCTGTTCAATTTGCAGTTTTGTCTGCGACCGGTAGGACGAGGCATAGTTTTTCGACCGTAGTACGTTGAGCGCGGTGCGGTAGACCGCACGCAATAGATAGCCGCGCAGCGAACCGTCGTTGCGCAGTTTGTCGCGGCCGACCCAGATGCGGACGAAAACCTCCTGTACGACGTCATCCGCGTTTTCGTCGCCGACGATGAGCTCCGCATAATTGACTAATGGTGCCCAGAATATGCCGTAGAGTTCGTTGAAAGCCGTGCGTTCGCCCTTCTTCAATCGTTCGATCAGTATCGATTCCTCTGCCTTCATTGGTCTAAAATCCTTACAAATATAATACTATTCCGCCATACTGCAAGAGGGGAGGGACTCTTCGCGGGACGGCGGGAGCACCGTTGTTTTGATCGGGGCGGCGGTTTCGGCCAAAGGGGGCGCCGAAACAGTATACCTGTCGATGGTGGAATCGGGATTCGGACTCGAAGGAGTGCAGTTGCGGATTGTCGGGAAAGGGCGTTCGGAACGGATACGGGATTTTCACGGGGATCGAAAAAAATATCCTGCTGACGAATCAGCAGGATATCTGGTGCCCAGGACAGGAATCGAACCTGCACGCCTTGCGGCACACGCACCTGAAACGTGCGCGTCTACCTATTCCGCCACCTGGGCATGGGTACGCACCTTGTTGGTTTGCGTGGTGCAAAGGTAATACTTTTTTGGAAACTTCCGCTATTTTCCGCGAAAAAAATTGACGGTCTGCAATAATCTCCTGCCGTTTGCCGGTTCAAGGCTGCGGTAGGGCGTGTCTGCGCTCGTCAGCGGGCATCGGCGAACGGCGGTCGGTCGCTGCCGTCCGCCGGTGCGGAGGGGTCTGCGGGGGTGTGCTTCCGCGAAGGGAGCGGCGGATTTCTCGGATCGTTTGCTCCAAACCGCGTACAGGGACGAACTCGTTCGAGCTATGCCGGCGGAAAAACGGTCGTTTCTTTGCAATCGTTTTTCTGTGGCATCGTAATGCGGTAGTAGGAGCTGCCGTATCCGCTCCAAATGCCGCGGGCGTCGCCCTTGATGTTCGACGGGAGGTTTTCGTAGGCCGGAAAGACGGGGTTCATGGCGTTGAGCATCTCGTTTTCGAGCCGGCTCCAAAAATTGAATGTCGGGGAGGAGATATGGCTGAAACGGACGTCGACCGTCTCGCCGGGCCGGAAATACTGTTTGTAATCCTTGATTTTGAGGTATTGGAGCGGCCGGTTGACGGTCAGCGTCACCGAACCGCCGTTGTCGAGCACCGAGTCGTCGACCACGCCCATCAGTGCAGGGGAGTAGGCGCCGGGATCCGTCGTGCGGCACTCGGCGAAGTAGGCGTTCTTGGCCGGAGGATCGTCGAAGAGGGCTTGCAGCGTGAAGAGCGAGTCGCAGACCGGTTCGGCGCGCAGTTCCCGCAGGGGGATCGGTTCGGGGACGGTCGTGACGGCCGTGCAGGTTCGTCCCCGATAGTCGACCGTGAGCGTATAGGTGCCGCCTGTGCGGCCGTGCAGGCGTGCCGATCGGTAGACGAAGCGGGTCGGATAGTTGCGGTCGTAGTAGCCCGTAAGGATTTCGCTCTGTCCGTCGTCGGAGGTGACGGTCACCTTCGCATAGCGGACGACGGCCGCTTCGAGCGTCTGTTCGGTAATGACATCCAGAAAAGGAAGGTTCTCGGAGAGCATCACCTCGGCCGGCCCGCCGGCTTCGATTCTCCCTTCGACTACCAGCTGACGATGGTATTCCGTATCGGTCGAGACCTTGCCCAGGCAGCTGCCCAGCAGCGTAAACAGCAGGATGACGGATCGTTTCACGGTGCGTTCAGAATTTGAAAATCCAACTTACGGAGGGGATGACGGTGTAGAGGTAATGCCGACGCGGATGGATCTGGTATTCGTGCTTCTCTTCGTCGACGAGCACCGGCCACGAGATGTAGAGCGGGTTGCGGTGGGCGTAGAGGTTGAAGAGGGAGAGATTGATGCCGCTGCGCCACGGTTTCCGCCGCAGCCAGTAGGTGACCGACAGGTCGAGCCGGTGGTAATCCGGCAGGCGGGCGCCGTTGTAGGAGCCGTGTCCGCGGACGAACGAACCGCCGGCGATGTAGAGGTCGCGCGTCGGGGTATAGGCGCCGCCCGAAGCGTAGACGAAGACCGTCGACAACTCCCAGCGTTCGCCCGGCATGTAACTCGCCGCAAGCGAGAGGTCGTGCCGCCGGTCGAGCGAAGCGGGGAAGGGCAGTCCGTTGTTGAGGGCGGCGAATTGACGCACCGATTTCCCCAGCGTGTAGCTGATCCATCCGTTGAATTTCCGACCGGCGTAAGAGACCATGAACTCCATGCCGTAGGCTTCGCCGTCGCCCGAATGGAGGTACTGTTCCAGTTCGTAACGGTTGTTGACCATACCCGTGAGCGGCGCGTTGTACTCCAATACGCGGTACATGCGCTGGTAATAGGCCTCGGCCGAGAAGTTGAGCCGCCCGCCGGCCGCTTCGGCGAAGTAGCCGAGCGCCGCATGATGGGTATGCTGCGGCGGCGTGCGTCGGGTCGGCGCCATCCAGAAGTCGGTGGAGAAGCTGATGTTCGACGAGGGGACTTTGTGGATGTACTGCGTGATGTAGTTGTAGGAGGCCCGCAGCCGGCTGCCGCGTGCGACCTGCCAGTCGAGCGAGAGGCTCGGCTGGGGCGAGGCGTGGCGGTAGGAGGCGATTCGCCCGTCTCCTTGCAGGAGATAGAACCCGTAGCGCAGTGCGGCGTCGCACGTGAGGCTGTGCGTCAGCGGAATCGTTGCGGCCAGGAAGGGCGCCAATTCGTGCGTGTCGTAGCGAGGCCCCCGTCCGGCGTCGGCGATCCCTCCGTAGTCGGAGGCGATGTGCTGCGGGCGGATGCGGCGGTAGGCATATTGCAGACCTGCGGCCAGTTGCAGGCGGCCGATGTGCCAACGGGTGCTGTGTTTGTATCCCAGGTCGCCGATCGACGAGGGCGCTTGGGCCGAAATACCCGTCGTGGAGGCGGTCAGACGGGTCGAGACGCGAATAGTAGAGTGCGTTCTCCATGTGCGTCGTGGGCGAAAGTTCGCTGCGCAGCGTGGCCGACGAGACGGAGGCATACCATTGCAGCCGCCCGCCGAGCAACCCTTCGTTGTAGGTGATATGCGTGCGGTCGTCGCCGTAGTGGCTGTTGACGATCAGTTTGTTATGGTCATCGATCTGCCATGCGAGCGTGGCGTCGTAATCTTGGAGCCGGTAATTCAGGTCGTCTTCGCCTTTCGGCGAAAGGGCGCCGATGAGCCATCCCGTGTAAGAGCGGCGTCCCGAGAGAAACAGCGCCGCGCGGTCTGTGAGCGGAGCCGTGACGGTCGCCTGCGAGGCGATGATTCCCAGGTCGCCTTCGACGCCCCATCGGACGCCGGTCTCTTCGCGGCTTTGCACGACGACCGTCGCGGGCTGCATGGCCGTTTCGATGCGTCCGCCGCCCGTCTTGGAGAGCTCGAACGAAGCCACCTGTCCGGGATTGAAGACCGAAAAGAATCCCAGCAGATGCGCATGGGCGTAGAGCGGTGCCTGATTCAGCAGGATGAGGTTCTGACCGGCGTCGTTGCCGCGCACGTAGAGTCCGCTGTTTCCCTCGGCGGCGGTCTGCACGCCCGGCATGAGTTGCAGAATGCGCATCGGGTCGATGCTTCCCGCGAAGCGCGGCAGTGCGCTGCTGTTGCGCATCAGCAGCCGGAACCGTCCTTCGGCGATGCTTCCCAGCGGCGAGGGAGGACGCTGCGTCCCGATCACGACGCCGTCGAGCCGGTAGTCGCGCGAGATGCTGTCGGCCGGCATTCGGGGTGCAGCCGGATCGGGCGCGGACACGGCGTTCCGTTCCTGTGCTTCGGAAAGCAGGAACAGCCCGCAGAGCGCGGCGGTGAGCAGCAGTCGGGTCAGCGTATTCGTCATAACGGGCAAAAGAAGAGGGACGCGGCACGAGCCGTTCCCTCTTCTTTGTTGGCGGGGTTCAGGGTTTATTTCCCGTCGATGA
>OLWH01001002.1_pt1 | contig 11725 bp, 9 predicted proteins | sample 1673381 | NCBI WGS metagenome assembly OLWH01 (sample SAMEA103958110, study PRJEB25191) | human gut metagenome | reverse complement strand
CTGACTTCAACCTAAGTCAGCGGCTCTTTTTGTTTTGTAGGAGAAATGCAAGAACTTTTATTGTAATAGAAACGGTGGCATATATGCAGCTGCCAATAAAAGTAAGCAGCAAAATTATTTCCTGAAAACTCAAGCGTTCACCTTCCTCATAATTTGGAGGTGACAATCAAGAGTAAATTATATCAGAAGGGGAGAGGACTGTCAAAATAAGCTCTCCAAATCTTTAATGGCGGTTTGTTGGTACAATACCAATGAACCGCTTCTTTCATGCAAAAATTCCGGAAGCCCCAAAAGGCAACCGTTTATTATAGATTGTATAATACAAAAAATGGAGGTATTTCCCATGAGCATCATTATCGGCATTGACCACGGCTACTATGCTATCAAAACAGCCCACTGCTCGTTCCCGGCAGGACTGACAAGCTACGGAGAACACGAACCCTACACCCGCCAAGGACTCTTAGAGTTTGGCGGGTGCTTTTTTGTTTGTGGCTCCGGGCGGCAGCCTATCCAGCGGGACAAGACCATAAACGACAACTACTACCTGCTGACGCTGGCAGCCATTGCAAAAGAAATCCGGCAGCGCGGCTTGCCGCCCGAATGCTCGGTGCGCATTGCGGCGGGGCTGCCGCTGACCAGCTTTGGGCGCGACAAACCCAAGTTCAAAGATTATCTGCTGCGGAGCAATCAGCCTGTGAACTACAAGTTCGAGGGCGTGGAGTACAGCATCACCATCGAAGAAGTTGCCATTTTTCCGCAGGGCTACGCCGCCCTCATGACCGAAACCGGGCTGTTGCAGGACGAGCCATCAATGCTCCTCATGGATTTGGGCGGCTGGACAGTGGACCTTATGCGCATCGACAACGCCATCCCTGCGGCTGACACTGCGCACAGCTTGGAGCTCGGCATGATCCGCTGCGTGGATGACATCCGGGAGCAGGTGCGGCGCGAAACCGGGCTGTCCCTCACGGATGCCCAAATCGAAAATATGCTGGCGGGTCAGCCCTGCACGGTCAGCGATACGGTGCGCGACATTGTGAACAAACAAGGTCGCAAGTACACAGAGCATCTTCTGTCTGCCACTATGGAAGCCGGTTTCGATCTGCACGCCATCCCCGCCGTGCTATTGGGCGGCGGCGCATCCGTGGTGAGCCGCCACCTCAGCCCCAAGGACGGCCTTTGCAAGACGATTTTTCTGCTGGACGACAAGGTGAACGCGGTCGGATTCGAGCGTGCGTTGGCCGCCGTGTCGCGCCGCAAAAGCGAGGTATGAAACGACCGCAATATGTTTTCCGCCCGAACCTTAACGAACCGCAACACCGCCGCGCGTGGGCGTTGTTGCAGCAGGTGCCGCCTGCCAAACGCAAAGAGTTTCTGGTGCAGAGTATCCTTGCGGCAGAACAGACGGATAGGCTGGAGAAAAGCATCCGCAAGGTGGTGCGGGAGGAGTTGCAGGCAGTCAACATAACCGGCGCTGTTCCAAGCCCACTGTCAGAGAATGCTATACCAGACTCTGCGCTCGATTTCCTGAATTCACTGTAGGGGGTGATTCCAATGTTTTAATAATAGGTAGAAAAGCAGAAGGAAAAAGGAGGTTTATACATTATGAACGGTAAAAAAATTTTGTTTGGTGCAGCCTGTGACGGGCTGCTTTTGCTTTTGATGAGGGGCGCCTATTAAGTACCTTCGCAAATGTGGCAAACATCCCCATCGGGAGTTGTGCCCTTGATCAAGTTCGTAGATATGTTCTCCGGCATCGGCGGTTTCCGCGAAGGACTGACCCTTGCCGGAGGATTTGAATGCGTAGGGCACTGCGAAATCGACAAATACGCCAACCGCAGTTACAACGCCCTGTTTGACACGAAGGGAGAGTGGTTCATTGAAGATGCCCGAAAAGCAGACCCAGAAACAATGCCCGACTTCCGGTTGCTCTGCGGCGGATTTCCTTGCCAGACTTTCAGCATTGCAGGATCCCGAAAAGGATTCGGAGATCCGCGCGGCACTCTCTTCTTTGAACTGGCCCGCCTGGCTGAAGCCCGGAAGCCTTCGTATCTGCTGTTTGAAAATGTACCCGGCCTGTTATCTCATGACGGAGGGCGGACATTTGCGACAATCCTCAACACGCTGGATCGACTGGGGTATGGTGTGGAATGGCAATGTCTTAACAGCAAAGATTTCGGCGTCCCCCAATCAAGAAACCGCGTGTACATTGTCGGATATCTTGATGAGCGATGTAGAGGAAAAGTATTTCCTTTCACCGAAACAACAGGAGGTTCTCTTATTCAAACCCACGGTGGCCACCAAGGGGAGCGCGTCTACTCCCCCGAAGGATTAAGCTGTACGCTGGCTGCCAATCCGGGTGGCTTCGGTGGCAAAACCGGGCTGTATGAGGTGGGAGTGCCGATCAAGTGCGCCACAAAAACCGGCTACCAGATGGCACAGGTCGGTGACAGCATCGACCTGAGTTACGCCACAGTCAACAGTCGGCGCGGACGGGTTGGTAAAGAGATTGCGCATACACTTACAACGGGCTGCCAACAAGGCACTGTTGAAGTTTGCCCGGTCAAAAATCCCATCAAGTCCGACCTCGCCCGCAACACCGAACGCACCGGTAAGCCTGGCGCACCCATGCATACACTTACCACAAAAGACCGTCACGGCGTTCTGTGCGAGGGGCGCATCCGCCGCCTGACGCCGCGCGAATGTCTGCGACTGCAGGGCTGGGCAGATGACCGCATCGACACGGTGCTTGCCATCCAGAGCGATAACCAAGCCTACAAGCAGGCAGGCAACGGTGTAACAGTCAACGTGGTAGAGGCCATCGGGCGGCGCATTGCCAAGATGGATGCAGAACTGCGGGGTGAGGCGCTTGCCCCTTGATTTCCGTGACCAGTATTTTGGCTGTGAAATCGAACTGACCGGGATAAACCGCGCCACGGCAGCCCAAACGCTGGCCGACTTATTTGGCACCCGCGCCGAGCATTCCGGTGGTGGTTACGATGCCTACAGGGTCAAAGATTTGGACGGTAAAGAATGGAAAATCGTCCGGGACGGCAGCATCCATCCCGAATGCCGTAGGCGGTCTGTTCTTATCGGGGAAACCTACAAGGTTGAACTGAACTCCCCCAAGCTTGAATACGGCGAGATGGAAAAGCTGCAGGAGGTTGTTCGTTCCTTACGCCGCGCAGGGGGCATCGTAAACGACAGCTGCGGAATGCACGTTCATGTGGATGCAAGCAAACATACCCCGCAGAGCCTCAAAAATGTGCTGTCCATCATGTATTCCAAAGAGGATATTTTGTTTGCAGCACTCAAAGTCAACCCTGCCCGCATCGACAGCTACTGTCAGGCGGTGGATGAGCCGATTCTGGAAGAAATCCGCAAGCTGCCCAGCGGCGCGAGTATGGATCAACTGAAAGATCGCTGGTATCGCGGGCGGGACGGCAGCGACTATCACTACCACCAAAGTCGGTATCACGCCTTTTATGCGCAGAAAAAAGTTATGCGGAGAATCTTTTAGAACAGACGTTACTTCGAGACTGTTCACCAGAAATCTCAGCATAATTTTCTACAAGGTCTTTAAAAACGCCTTTAAGTCAGGGTCGTCGTTCCAATCCGGCATGGCAGGCGTATTCATCCTCGTGTCCATTGTTTCTAATGCCTTGCGCCGGGCTTCGGGATTAGCTTTTGCGTAAACCTGTGTTGTCTCAATAGATTCGTGCCCTAAAAAGTCACGAATATAAATGAGATTTTTGCCTGCCTCAACAAGATGCATTGCTTTAGAATGCCGGAGACAATGCGGTGTAATCTGCGGAAAAAATGAATCCACCGCAGTATTTGCTTTGTGGATATATTTTGCTAGCACGTAGGAAACACCGCTGCGAGTCAACTTTTTCCCTTGCGGATTTATAAACAGCTGGTCATTGCGGCGTTCTGGTATATCAAGATGGTTCTCACAAATGTATTGGCGCAATACCTGTGCACACGGTTTGGTAAGCGGAACATCTCGACTTTTTCGCCCCTTCCCTAATAAATGTACAACCGGTAGTGAATCTAGTCGGATATCGCAGATTCTTAAATCGCAAAGTTCCTGCACTCGTGCAGCTGAATCGTAAAGGAGAAGAATCATCGCCAAGTCTCTGCGACCTTTTGGCGTGGAAATATCAGGCTGTTCCATTAGAATATCGGTTTGCTGGTTACTCAAATATTGAACCGTCGGCTTTGCTGCTTTTTTGCTGTCAATTGAAAGAATGCGCTGACACAGAATCATTTCATCCGGGCATTCAATTTGTACATATTTTGCAAATGACTTCAGCGCAGCAAGTCGTTGGTTTCGAGAAGATATACTGTATTTGCGCTCAGTTTCAAGATATTGTAGAAATTCAAGAATCAGTTCGCGGGAAAGGTCGTTAAAAAGCATTTTCTCTAATTTAAAGCCACAATACTTTTCAAGGTAGCCATGAAAAATAACAAAGGTGTCCCGGTAAGAGTAAATTGTATTTGTACTGACATTTTTAGTTCCTGCCAGATACACGCTAAAGTATGCGGAGACTAAACCGGCGTAGCTGCATCTATTCCTCATTGCAAAGTACCTCTGTAATGGTATGGAATCGGTCATTGAATGGTTCGGTGACTTCCATATAGGCTTCCGGGATAAGCCTCAAGTATTTTTCGGTTGTTGTAATTCGGTCATGCCCAAGAGCAGTGCGGAGAATCGGCAAACAGGTATATATGTCTTTTCCTTCGGAACTCCATTTGTTTAGAATGTGGACCGCAAAGGAATGCCTGAGATCATGGAGACGAGGCCCTTTTCCTCGACCTCGGTGTGGAATCCCGGCATCAAATAAGCATTTTCGAAAAATATCGTAAATTGTACTTGTATCATAGAATCCGCCATCAGGAGCAGGGAAAAAGTAAATACTTTTTGCATTTGTCACTAATGGATTACTGCGGTAGGATTTCATGTATGCAAGCATTGAGTCCGAAATTCCTACCAGCCGTTCTTTGTCTCCTTTTGCACCGTATATGGCTAAAACTCCAGCATCCAAATCAACATCTGCAACCTTAAGGTGCAGAGCCTCTGACACGCGCAGCCCACATGTATAAAGCAGGCGAAACAGAACCGGCATAACTAAATGTCGTAGTGGAGATTCTGAAGATTCTTTGGTACAATCTACCGCAGAAAACAATCTCTCGATTTCGTCTTTCGTAAAAATGTAGGGAACGAAACATTTATTTACATGAGGCGCAGGGTGGAATGCACATGGAGCATCATAGCCATTGCTGTGCAAATACTTACAAAGAATTCGCACATACGAAATCCGAAAACATTGCGTGGTTTCGTTTTCGTGAGGTCTCTTTTTCTCCCACTTTTGCAGCAGTTCTTTCGAAATGGCAGGTATACGCAATTGTTGCTCATTGCAAAAGTCATCGAATGCACTGAGTGCCTCAACACCGGCGTTGTATTTATTGCCAAGGGCACGTTTTTGCTCCACAACATCCAGCATATATGGTGCAAGCACACTGGTAAAATGGGGTTCAAGAAGTTTTTCCTCAAACACTAATCAGTCACCTCCAATGCGCAGCTGCGAAGCTGACGTACATTTACACCAATATATTTTTGAGTAGAATCGGCATTTATGTGTCCTAATACACCCTGAATCGAGGTAATGGGGATTCCTTCATCTAACATATGTGTTGCGAGGCTGTGTCGAAGCGAGTGAAGCCCGTGGTGCTTTATTGAATCCAAAGGAATGCCCGCTTTTCGCATATGCTTAATAAGAATGTTGTCAAAATTTTGCAGAGAGACGTATGGAGCGACTGCGCGGAGAAAAATTTCCGGGGCATCGCTTACAGGCCTTCCATTTTTCAGATAGTCTATTACAGCCCATCCAACATCTGTGGGAAGTGGTAAAGTTATCGGCTCTCCTGTTTTGACTTGGGTGAAAGACACCAAATGCTGTTCCCAATTAAAATTGGCAGGGCGAAGATTACGTATATCGCTGGTTCTAATGCCGAGTTTTACTGCAATCATTAAAACTGCATAATCGCGTTTCCCTTGTGGACTTTCACGGTCAACAGAAGCAAGGATACTTTCGATTTGGCTAAGATCTAATGTTGTAGGAATTCGCGCGGAAGCGGATACTTTTACAATTGGCATCATTTTCAAAGACAAATCTGTTTCCTTGTAGCCGCTATGCGCAAGGTACTGAAAAAAGCGTAAAAGGATACTGTAATGGAGCCTTACAACCGAATTGCTGTAATTGCACGAAACAACTTTGACGTATCGATTTACAATATCTGCTGAAAGTAATTTGTAATCCGTGACTCCAACGCTGAACAAATAATCTGTAAAGCGAAGAAGAACATTTCTGTGGCTGCGCAGCGTATTCTCCCTGCGTCCGTGGAGAGATAGCTTTTGCAAGTAGTTGACCGCACCTTCTTGCAGTCCTGCAGGGAACTCTCGATTCAACCTCCGCCGAAGCATAACCGCGTTGAAGTGTTGGTAGTCTGACAACAAATCCATTGCACGGTGAACTCGTGAGCATCGCCGTTCTACTGTTCCCGGCTGCACACCGTAGCAATCCAGCATGAACTGCTGAGCCAATTCCGCTGTAAAATATTTCTTTTCATTTTTATTGCAGTACGCTAACAGGTTCCTAAACGTCGAACGAAAGCCTTGAATATAGTTTTCGCTATAGTGCTTTGCAATGATGCAAGGGATAACTCTTTCCACAAGTTCATACACGGTCAGTCGATTTCCATCATCCACAATAACAACCTCCATCATATCTGGAATACTCAAATTATATAGTTATTATGTAGAGAAAAACAGACTGTTTTTATAATTTTTGTCGCTGTACAATTAAAGTTTGGAACGTGGGATACATAATCGCTTTCTTGCCATAAAAGGCATTATGTTGAGCTCAACATAAGGCTTGCAATATGCATTCTGTATTCTATCACGGTACAATCGAATGGCGGTTGTTCAACTCCACGCTCCATGCGGGTGAAGCCAAAGCAAACATCATTCTGGCTATGGCAATCTCGGCGCAGGGCATCAACCAGAAGTACACGCAGTTCCGGAAAACGCCCATCGGGGATAATCCGGCGTTCACCTTCCGCACCTTTCTGCTGCGGCTGGGGCTGATCGGCCCGGAGTATAAGAATGTGCGAATGCACCTGCTGAAGAACCTGCCCGGTGACAAGGCGTGGCGGCACGACAAGTCGCTGTATCCCAGCAATCAACCACGGCCCCGCACTGACGAGGTCAGATAAGGAGAAACCCAATGTCTCGAAAAGAATACTTTGCCTATGGCTCCAATCTGAATTTTGATCAGATGGCCTACCGCTGTCCCGAAGCAACGGTGGTAGGCACTGCCAAGCTGGATGGCTATGAGCTGGCGTTCCGGCGCGGCTACCTGACGATTTTGCCCAAAGAGGGCGCAACCGTCGAAGGTCTGATTTGGTCGATCACCGACCATGACGAATCCCAGCTTGACTGTTACGAGGGTTACCCGACATTCTATGACAAGGAAACCATGACGGTTACGGATGCAGACGGCACGCCGCATGAAATTATGGTTTACACGATGAACGCACCGTACCGCGACCAGTTGCTCCCGGTCAGCAGCCGCTACAATGCGGTTGTTTTGCAGGGGTGTCTGGATGCCGGTATTTCTCCGCAGCAGTTCTATGATGCTGACGAAAAATACCGCAAAGCCTACAAGGCCAGAGCCGCGCCGGTCCCTAAGAAACACGCTCCCGAACGCTAACCAAGCCCGCTGCACCGTGCAGCGGGCTTTTTCTTTTGCAACAAAAGGAGAACCAGTATGAAAAACAAACACAGAATAAAGCAGGGATTGTCGCTGCTGCTGGCGGGTGGAATTGCACTCACAAATCTGGGCGCAGCGCTGCCCGCCTTTGCAGAGGATGCCCCTGCCACGCCGGAGACAGCTTCAGCGGCCACACCGGAAACCGCTGAAGCCAATGTCCCGACACCGAATCTTTCGCAGATCACTGAAAATCTGTACAACGATCTGCCGGACGCGCCTACCGGCAGTTACCTTGGCAGCATGGGTCTGCCCGTGGCAACCGGCGAGACAAAAATCGGTATCTCCGCGTGGGTTTCTGACCTGTATGACGGCGTAGATGCCCATATGGATGCCGATGCGCTGAACGCAGATGAGAACACGGTCACAATCGGCAAAACCCCCGGCACAGACTATGCCATTGTTCCACTGCTGGCGCAGGTTGAATACCCGGCAGACGGTGCGGTATCCGAAATCATACTGCCGGATGATGTAGAGCTTTTAAGCTATCTCTCCACCGATTATGAGCCTATCCTGGCAGACGAGCAGGAGCAGACTGAAATCCTGCACCAGACATACTCGGAGCAGTCGGCGGCAGCAACCGGCCTGTATGTAAAAGCCTCTGCTGATTTTACGGCGCAGCTGGTCTATACGGATTCGGACGGCAGTTCGCAGTCAAAATCTATCCATGTACAGATCAGCGAGGATGCCGCACCCACACAGATGTATGCCGACACCGGCGATGACGGCATTGCCGCCTATGCTGCAGGACCGACTCCGCCGTATACCATCGGCAAAATCACCAGTATTGCCAAGGAGGGCGGCACATGGCTAATTTGGTTCAACGGCCAGGAAGCCTACTGCTGCAGCCACGGCCTGAACGGCCAGCCCAAGGGCTGCCCCACCTACAGCTTCTCTCATGTGTCCCGCCTTGAACCCGGCCAGTATACCCCCGGCAACCACTATGCAAATCAGGTCAACATCTGGGGCGGTCTTGGCCAGCTGAGTCTCGATATGCTGGATGATCGTCCTGTTGTGGCAAGCCTTGAAGATGATCCTGAAGGCTGTGAAGAACAGCCGGACATCCTTGGCAGCCTTTACGATGAAACCCAGCAGTGGATCATGGAAAACTATCCCGACAGCTACGCGGCGCAGACCTATATTGCTGCTGCGGAAGAACTGGTAAACGGTACAGATGCACAGTCCGGGGAAAACGGCTACTACACCTACATCTATAACCCGCCCGCAGGGTATGCGTGGCAGGTTGTGGCACTGGTCGGTGAAGAAATTGCGGGCGGCACTGAGATCCCGGATGTGCCGAGTGTTCCGGAACCGAAGTATTATTCCGCTGCATGGACAGCTCCTGCGCAAAGCGCCGGTGGCAGCTTTGATCTGACATTCACTGTCAACACCGACAAGTACCAGCTGAACACGCTGGAAAAGGTGGACGGGGCGGTCATTACCGTCACGCCCAGCCGGACCGGCGGCAGCGTGGACGGCGGCAGCTGGCAGATGACCCCTGCTGCAGCGCAGACCATTACCACAGGCGGTCACACACAGGATGACAGTTTTCACCTCAACGGCGGCGATGGTTCTGCCACATGGACGGTTCACTACGAGGTGTCCAAGACCAGCACCAGTACGCTCAGCGGGCAGGAAGGACCGTTCACCAGCCAAGCCGAAGCGGATGCCGCTGCAGAAGCCGCCAAGAATGCGGCCATCGGGCAGCTGCAGAACGAGGCGCAGGGCATGGTGGACGCCGCCATTGCCTCGGCGCGGGCGCAGCTTGCGAATGTCACCTTTGCATACGATGAAATCACCATCCCGCACGGCTTCGACAGCACGCCCGGTGCGCAGGGCAGTCACCAGACTATTACGGTTCCTGCCAACAGCTCGAACGATTACCCGATGAAAAACGATGAGTGGTCGGTAAAAGTCAGCATCGACAAAATCGACAGTGAAACCAAGCAGCGCATCAAGGGCGATGCCGAGTTTAAGATTTTTGCGTGGGACACCGTTCGGCAGTGCTATATCCCGTTTGGCGGATACAACCGGTACAAGGTTGAGCGCCAGTCGGATGGCACTTACAAAGTCATCAACCACAGCGACTATGCGGGCGGTTCGGATGATTTGTTCTATACCCAGCGCAACGAGGGCCGATTTGTTATCGTTGAAAAACGCGCTCCCAACGGCTACTATGGCGATTGGACGAATTCAACCAATCCCGGCACAGCCGGTTCTGTTCTTGGCAAGCGCGCCTATGCCCTTGAAATCACCAAGGCATTAGACTGCAAGACCATCCAATTGGGCAATGCTGATTACAACGCTGACGTTGGAACAGCCGATAATGGTGGCACCCTCATCGACACCGGCGAGGGCATTGTTAGCATTACGTTTGGTGACCGCAACGGCAACAAAGTCTATAATACTGACCCTACTGGAATTGCCAGCAATGAGAAGTCCTACACCATGCGCGCTGATTCCGTCACCATGCAGAACGACCACGCTCTCGGCAGCATTACGCTCTCCAAAGTAGACTTGGACGCCGCGCGGTATCTGGCCGCAGGCAGTAATGGCGACTCAACACTCGAAGGCGCCGTGTATGACCTGTACGCCGCCGAGGATATTTATCACCCGGACGGCGTTTCCGGCATCGTCGATTACTCCAAAATCACAGATGCCAGCGGCACACCCATTTGGCACACCACCGTGCTTACCAACGGCGCTTGGAAGTCCGATTATCTCCCGGTGTTGAAAAAAGACCATCTTGTTGCCTCCACCGCCATTAAGGACGGCAAGCTGGCGTTTTGGATTCCAACGGGCAGTATTACCTCTCCGGCAAGTATCCGCTTCTCAATAAAAAGCTGGAGCCTACCGGCAGCTATGCCGCCCTCGCCGGCAGCGGTACGGAATATACCGACTATGTCTACCGCAATCAGTATTCTGCTGTTGCCGAGAGCCGCGCCCTGGACGGCAGCAAGACCTATGACGGCTACTACCTCTCCTTTGCAAAAGGCTATCTCTGTGATGAAGTCAACCACTATCAATCCCTTACTTATGCAGATGAATCCACTTACGTTGTCCGCACCGAAGACCAGACGCAGGACGAAGTGCTGAAATCCGGGTTCAGCCTGCAAAAGCTGGTGTCCACCACCGGGCAGCCCTCGCCCGCCATCAAGCTGGGCGGTGCCGGGTTCAAGGTGTACCGTGTATCGCTGCTGAGCAAGGCTGACCAGTTCACCAAAAATGCCGATGGCAGCTACGATGCCGCCAGCATTCTGAATGCCTACCGCAAATCCGACTACGATCAGGACACTCTGAAATTCGATTTTTCTGACGAGGAACAGGCTGTCGCCACGATGTACGAGAGCGACACCACCTCTGTTACCCGCTATAATGCCACCTTGACCGCAGACAGCGATTTTGCCAACGGGCAGGGCCTTGGCTGGGTTCCGACCAACAACTCGCAGGAATACCGCCTGTCCGAAATCTTTACGAACGAAGAAGGCATCCTGCGTGTGCAGGGGCTCCCCAACGGCCAGTACATCGTCGTGGAAACCACCGTACCGAAAGATGTTTTTCAGGCTGAACCGTTCCTTGTCACGCCCAGCGGCAGCTACATGACCTACAACATTCTGGACGAAGAGTTGGAGGGTTACTTGCAGCTTGTCAAAATCGACATTGAAACTGGCAAGCCTGTAAAAATTGTCGACACCACGTTCAACCTTTACTATATTGCCGAGGACGGCCGTGAAACCCTTGTGGAGATGAACGACCCGAAATCCGGCAATGCCTGGGCAAAGACCAGCACTTTCTATACCGACTCCAACGGTGAAATGAAGACCCCGGAGAAACTGCCGCTGGGCAAGTACCGCATCGTTGAGGTCGAAGGCCCGCATGGGTATTTCAACGAC
>OLWH01000992.1_pt1 | contig 11835 bp, 8 predicted proteins | sample 1673381 | NCBI WGS metagenome assembly OLWH01 (sample SAMEA103958110, study PRJEB25191) | human gut metagenome | reverse complement strand
CGCGCGTGCGGGTGCTCGACTGCTGAAAGATCATGCCGAGGTTCATATTTTTCATCAGCGGGGGATAATAACCCCGGCGGATGGCGCGCTTGATGGCGAGCGACAGGTCGATGATGTCCAGCAGTTCCTGTTTTGTGAAATCGTTGGTGTCAATAAAATCTTTTTTGTACATATCCATTCCTCCAAAGCCGCAGTTTACGGGATTTGCTTCCCGGTTATTGTCGGCGGATTTGCGCACGGATATGCGCGCCGGACGAATTTTCCGTTTTCGCGGCACAGATCGGCGCCGTTTTTTCACCAAACAAAAACAACGCCCGCAGGAACCGAAGTTCCTGCGGGCGTGCCGCGTTGTTTTTCATTTTTATATGTATGCGTCTACTCGCCCTCGATCGTGCGCACGTACATGCCCAGCTCGCCGGGCAGGTCGTGGATCTCAAGCGCGCAGCCGTCCATGGCGGTGTTGTGCACCGCGATGCGGAACACGAGCTGCAGCTGCTCGGGCACGACGGCGGAGTATTCGCCGATGTCCATGACAACGCGCGTCAGGCGCGTGAGGCCGTTTTCCGCCATCGCCTGCTGGGCGATGTCAAAGACCTCCTTGGCAATGGCTGCCTCGTGCATTTATTTCTTTTTCGGCTGGCGGCGGACATTGCGCTCGCGCACCAGGTCCTTCTTGAGCGGCTTGCAGAAGAGCACGCGGTCGCCGTCGACCATTTTGCGCACGTCCTTCGGGCACTTCGTGACGCACACGCCGCAGCCGATGCAGCGCTGATACTCCACGAACACCTTGCCGCTCTGCGCGTTGAAGCCGGTGGCCACCGTCGGGCAGAAGTGGTTGCAGATGTTGCAGCCGTTGCAGTTTTCGGGGTGGACGATGACGGGCTTTGCGTGCGCGCGCATATACAGCGGCTGCATGCCGCCGCGCGTGTAGGAGCCGAGCATCTCGCAGCACTGCGTGTCGCAGTTGCAGATGGCGGTCGTCTCCTCGTCCATGTTGCAGGCGTAGTGGAACACCTGGTGGACGCAGCCCTTCTTCTCGCAGTCGACGAGGATCTGGCGCGCCTCGGCCTTGCTGACCTGATGGCCGATGCCGAACTCGATGATCTGCTTGGCCATGTTGCCGACGCACAGGCACACCTCGTCCGGCGTGGGGTGCTTGGGCTGCATGCCCTCTCTGCGGCGGATGTTGCGGCAGAAGCAGTGCATGACGCTGATGGGCGCATCGTCCGGCAGGCTGTCGAGGTACGCCTCGAGCTGGTAGCTCGGCACGACGCTCGTCGTGTCGTTAGAGAGCTTGCGGTCGACGTGCACGACCTTGCCGGCGGCCTTGCCCTCGAGCGGGAGCGCCACCTCCATGTGGCCCTTGTCGCCCTGCAGCTTTTTGAGGTTGTTCATGGCGGCGTAGCCCGTGCGCAGCGGCTCGACGTTGAGCGTCGTGACCATGTTGATGGCCGAGGTGAACAGCTCTGACGCCTTCTGGATCGTGTCGCTGTCCTCGCCGGTCGAGAGCGGGAATTCAAACCAGCCCGGCAGCATCGGCGCGAGGTCATACGTCGGCTCGGCGCCGTCATAGATTTTCAGCAGGAAGCCCTTGCGGCACATGTCGTAGAGCGTGCCGGCCCAGTCGCTGCCGGTGTAGAGCGCGCGCAGCTCCGCCTCGGTGTTGCCGCGCAGCTTCATGCCCATCATGATGTCATACTCTTCGTCGGTCACGAACAGCTTGCAGTATTTTTCAAACTGCGGCACCGGCGGCTGCGGCACCTGCGTGACCGCGTTCATGCGGTTCATGAGCTTGAGATACTTCATATAACCCATCTTCTTCGTTCCCCTTTCCTGCGGACGGCGCTTCCCCCGCGCATGTCCGAGCACCGGTTTTTCCGGCAAAATTTTTGCACATACAGGTTTACTTTATCATTTTGTTTATCTTTTGGCAAGCCCTTTCCTGTCGTTTTTCCGCTTTTCAGGTAGAAAAAAGCGAAATGTCCGTTAATAATCATTTGTTACACATATTGACACGATTCAGGCAAAGTTCTATAATAAATGTGTGTTAACGTTCCGCGCTTGTGCAAAATGTCGAATTTTCATCGATTGCGCGGAATCTGTGCATCGAAGGAGGGAATACGCGAATGAGAGACCTGAAGCATCTGATCTATTTTGAGAACCTGCTGCAGCAGGCAAACAACGACCTGGTTCAGGACGCCTGCAAGGATGGGCGGCTGGCGCTGGCATGGAACTGTTCGTACATACCGGAGGTTTTGCTGGATACGGACAACTGCTTTGGCGTGCGTCTGCGCGCGCCGAACTGCACGAACCCCGACATGGCCACCTACTACATGACCAACCGCTCGTGCCCGTACTCCAAGAGCATCCTCGAGCGTGCGTTTGAGGGCGGCTACAACTTTATCTCCGCGCTCATCGGGCAGGAATGCTGCACGACGATGAACCGCATGGAGCAGTATTTTGAATACTGCGAGCTGATCCCGAACGACAAGTTCTTCTGCACGTATCTCGACATGCCGCTGCGCAAGACCGAGTGGCACGCGGGCTACTACCGCCGCCAGATCGAGCAGAAGATCATCCAGCCGCTCGAAAAGGTCTACGGCGTGGACTTCTCGGAGGAAAAGCTGCGCAAGGCTGTCGAGCAGTTCAACGAAGTGTGCCGCATCATCACGGAGATGAACGCCATGCGCGAGGCGGACAACCCGGTCATCACGGGGTATGAGTTCCACGTCATCCAGCTGTGCACGCAGACGTGCCCGAAGGACCTCATCCTGCCGTACCTGCGCGAGACGCTGCAGGAGCTGCGCGAGCGCAAGCCCGACCCGAAGCCGTGGTACCGGGCGCGCGTCCTCATCGCCGGCAGCGAGATCGACGACCCGGAGTTTACGAAAATGCTCGAGATGGCCGGCGGCATGGTCGTGGCCGACCGCTACTGCTTCGGCTCGATGCCCGGCCGCGAGGAGATCCCGCTCGAGGAGGGCAAGGACGTTTTGCAGTCCATCGCCGACTACTATATGTGGCGCAACCAGTGCCCGCGCGCCATGGGCCCCGAGAACATCATCGCGCGCAAGAAATACATCTTCGATCTCGCGGAGAAATACCGCGCCGACGGCATCATCGTCGAGAACATGAAGTTCTGCGAATACTGGGGCTACGAGCGCGCGCAGGACGGCATGTGGTTCTACGAGGGCTATGAGCTGCCGCGCAGCATCCCCGTGTGCCAGATCGAGAAGGATTACACGAGCGCCGCCTCCGGCCAGCTGCGTACCCGGTTCCAGGCGTTCATCGAGTCGCTGGAGATCAAAAAGATCCAGGCGCAGCAGTAAGGGAGGGGCTCAACTATGTGGAAACGCAAACGCACGCTCAAAGAAGAATACGGCACGCTCGGCCACTTCCTGCGGGGTGACAACGCGTGTCATTATCTCGGCGACCTGTACATCGAGGGCACGAACTTCTACTTCCACCGCGAGTGGCGCGGCGTGAAGGACACGGCCTATGCCTTTGCCCGCTGGCTGCAGACCTGGGGCAAGATGGCCGGGCTCATCGGCCGCGACCCGGTGCGCATGATCCGCGCCTTCTGGAAGTATCGCTGGCTGAGCGCGTATCTGGCCACACCGATGATGGTCGACAAATGGATCGAGGGCGACCGCGGCATGGTCCTGCGCGCCGACCTGACGGCCATCGACTGCATGGTGTCCGACTCCATCACGACGATGTGGCGCGAGATCCGCGCCGACCGCCGCTTCGGCGAGAACAAGTGGACCGAGCGCACGATCGCCTTTGACTACACGCTGCCGAAGCACATCATCTACGGCTTCCCCGGCTACTACGGCATCAACATCCAGCAGCACGCGGCGTTTATGGTGCCGATTTTGAACAAGAACCTCGGCTCGTACTACGTCGACCAGGCCGTCAGCTGCGGCATCCCGGGCGACATGTGCACGCTGCCGCTCGTGGAGACCGGCGTCGCCGTCGAGGGCGAGTACCCCGATATCGGCAACTGCTGGCTCACGACGAACAACCCCTGCGATGCGAACATGATGGACAACGTCGCCATGTACCGCGCCCTCTCGAACGACGGCAAGAAGGCCGTGCACCCGTTCACGACGCCGCTCATGTATGACGACCCGACCTGCAAGGAGCTCGGCGTGCACGAGGTGTACGAGGCCATTCACTTCCTCGAGGAGCAGTTCCACCAGCCGTTCAACTGGGACACGTTCATCCAGCACATTGAAAACACCAACCAGTTCAACCGCGAGGAGACCGAGCGCTGGGACGTCTACGCCAAGACGAACAACGGCGCGCTCAACCCCGTGTGCCAGGGGCTGTTCCGCATCTACTTCTACCAGCAGGGCGGCAACGAGTACTTCCTCAAAGCCTCGCGCAAGATCACGCGCATCTTTGATAAGTGCGTGCGCAAGAACATCGACACCTTCCCGCTCACGCGCCACCGCGCCATCGCCTGGAGCTGCGGCTCGACGTACTATGCGCACGGCGTGCAGTGGCTGTATAACTGCTGGGGCATCCTGTGCCTGATCAACATGGACTCGCTGACCGGCCACAACATCGTCGACACCGAGGACCGCGACATCATGATGAGCGACGTGGCCGACTGGCACGCCCGCACCCCGATGCGCACGCACACCGTCGGCGGCAACCGCCACATCATGCAGATGTGGGAGACGGCGGAGAAGTTCAACTGCGACATGATCATCATGTACGACGACATCGGCTGCAAGGGCATGGCCGGTGCGCAGGGCCTGATCGAGGAGGAGATCCGCAAGCACGACGAGCGCTTCCACACGGTGTGGATGCCGCACTCGCTGATGGATCACCGCATCGTCTCGCCGGCCGAGGCGCGCCGCACCGTCAACGAATACATGATCAACGTCATGCACGAGGAGCCGGTCGATCCGTCGCTGCTCGACTTTGACGACAGCATGGGCTGGTAAAGGAGGTCCACCGATATGAAATGCAAATTTGCGCAGTTCCTGTTCCGAGCTTTTGGCATCACCGGCGGCGCGCTGGCCGTGCTGTTCGTGATCTATTACTATAACCTCGACATGAAGCTCATGCGCTCCGTCGTCGTGCCGTTTTTGAACAAGCACTATGACAGCGTCAAGCGCGAGCACCAGATCTGACAGGGGAGGAGCAAACCATGGCAGTCAATCATAATGTCAATCCCCGGCCGCTGACCGCCGAGGAAAAGGAAAACCGCGCCCGCGGCATCTACGACAGCTTTGCGACCTATGTGGTCTTCTGCGGGCACTGCCGCCACGTGCGCAAGACGAATATGTACATCATGCGCGCCGAGGCTTTCATCGACGAGCTCAAGGCCCGCGGCGAGGTCTGTCCCCAGTGCGGCAGGCAGGAGTGGACGCTCGGCTACCCGATGGGCACGACCACCGGTTTCGTCAAGTTCTGACACACGCACAAAAAGGCTCCCGCACAATGGCGGGAGCCTTTTTTACGGCACAGTGCGGGGCAAAACGCCCCACTTCGGCACAAGAAACAAAAATATGGTTCCCAAGACGCACCGGGTATGTTATAGTGATGACAATCTCAGCGCAACAACATGAAGGAGGAGAGACCATGGCACAACTCAGACCGAAGATCGTGAAGCTGGCGAAGATCATTGGGGGCGTCACCGGCATCACGACCAAGATCGACGAAAACGCACCCGAATACTACTGCATGGCAAGCATCCTGACCGACGAGGAAGCGGACGTCGCCATCGCGGCCGGCCTGCGCAGGGAGCGCACCGCGGCCTACCTGGCCAAGAAGGTCGGCAAGACCGTGCAGGAGGTGCAGCCCCTGCTCGACAACCTCGTGTACTACGGCATCTTCCGCCGCTCGCGCAACGAGACGCTCGGCGAGGACACATATTACATGCAGATCTTCGCGCCCGGCATCCTCGAGATGATGGTTAACCAGCAGGACCTGCTGGAAACGCATCCGGAGGTCGGCCGCGCGTTCGAGGAGTACACCCGCAACCTCGCGGCGAACATGGGCGCCATGATCCCCGACGGCTACGGTCTCATGCGCGTCATCCCGGTCGAGAGCGCGCTCGAGGGCATCCCCGGCGTGAACGAGTTTGAGCGCATTTCGCACTATCTGGACAAGTACGACCGCTTCTCCGTGTCCCCGTGCTCCTGCCGCGCTTCGCACACGAGCATCGGCGACGGCTGCGGCCACCTCGATGAGGACATGTGTATCCAGATGGGCAAAGGCGCCGAGCACTACATCCGCTCCGGCCGCGCCAGAGAGATCACGCGCGAGCAGGCGCTTGAGATCATCAAGCGCGCGGAAGAAAACGGCCTCATGCACGACATGGTCAACATTGAAGAGCCGGGCGAGAGCGCGGCCATCTGCAACTGCTGCGCCTGCGCCTGCTTCGGTCTGCGCGTGGGTCTGATGTTCGGCGCGCGCGACGCCATCCGCTCCAACTACGTCGCCGAGGTGGACGAGGCCAAGTGCGTCGCCTGCGGCCAGTGCGTGGAGACCTGCCCCGGCAACGCGCTCAAGCTCGGCCAGAAGCTCTGCTCGACCGAGGACCTGACACAGAAGCCGGACTACGTCAAGCTCTCCGAGACCCTGCGCCCGAAGCGCACCTGGGACCCGAACTACCGCGAGGACCACGAGGACGTCGTGCCCACCGGCACCGCCCCGTGCAAGACCGCCTGCCCCGCGCACATCCCCGTGCAGGGCTACCTGAAGCTCGCCGCGCAGGGCCGCTACACGGACGCGCTCGAGCTCATCAAGAAAGAAAACCCGTTCCCGGCCGTCTGCGGCCGCATCTGCAACAAGCGCTGCGAGGCCGAGTGCACCCGCGGCGACGTGGACGAGGCCGTCGCCATCGACGAGGTCAAGCGCTTCATCGCCGACCACGACCTGCACGAGGCCACGCGCTACGTGCCGAAGCTGCTCAACCAGATCGGCCGCCCGTACACGGAGAAGATCGCCGTCATCGGCGCCGGCCCCGCGGGCATGAGCTGCGCCTACTACCTCGCCAACAAGGGCTACCCCGTGACCGTGTTCGACCGCAACCCGGTGCCCGGCGGCATGCTCACGCTCGGCATCCCGAGCTTCCGCCTGGAAAAGGACGTGCTCAATGCCGAGATCGACATCCTGCGCGAGATGGGCGTTGAATTCCGGTGTGGCGTCGAGGTCGGCAAGGACGTCACCATCGAGCAGCTGCGCGCACAGGGCTACAAGGGCTTCTACGTCGCCATCGGCGCACAGAAGTCGGCCAAGCTCCGCGTCCCGGGCGAGGAGCTCGAGGGCGTCTACGGCGGCGTGGACTTCCTGCGCGCCGTGAACCTCGGCCACGAGACGCACATCGGCAAGCGCTGCGCCGTCATCGGCGGCGGCAACGTGGCCATGGACGTCTGCCGCAGCGCGGTGCGCCTCGGCGCGGACGAGACGTATGTGCTCTACCGCCGCAGCGAGGCCGAGCTCCCCGCCGACCCCGAAGAGGTCAAAGAGGCGATGGAAGAGGGCGTGCAGTTCCGCTTCCTGACCGCACCGGTCGAGATCCTCGGCGAGAACGGCAAGGTCACGGGCATCCGGGCCGAGCGCATGACACTCGGCGAGCCGGACGAGAAGGGCCGCCGCAAGCCCGTCGGCACGGGCGAGTTCGAGACGATCGCCGTCGATTCCGTCATCGGCGCCATCGGCCAGACGGTCGACTGGGGCACGCTCGATACCGGCGCGCTCACGACGACGAAAAAGGGCACGGCCGAGGCCGACGCCCTCACGTATCAGACCGCGCAGCCGGACATCTTCGTCGGCGGCGACTGCTACACCGGCCCGAAGTTTGCCATCGACGCCATCGCCGCCGGCAAGGAAGCCGCCATCAGCCTGCACCGCTATGTGCACCCCGGCCAGACGCTCACCGCCGGCCGCGACCGCAGAGTGTACAAGGCGCTTGATAAAGACCATGTGCTCATCGAGACGGCCGGTTTTGACAAGGATCACCGCCAGACGCCTGGCTACAACGCCGCCAAGGCCAAGACATTCTCCGACGCGCGCGTCACGTTCACGGAGGAGCAGGTGCGCAAAGAGTGCGCCCGCTGCCTCGGCTGCGGCGCAACCAAGGTGGACAGCTACCTGTGCATCGGCTGCGGCCTGTGCACCACGAAGTGCAAGTTCGACGCCATCCACCTCAAGAAGGTGCGCGACTGGCACGCGGGCTCGTATGAGACCATGCCGATCAAGGTCGCCGAGGGCGTCGTCAAGCGCGCGGGCAGCATCGTGAAAAAGGCGGTCAGCAAGTAATGCACGAGCTGGCACTGTGCGACGCGATGCTCAAAATGGTGCGCGACATCTCCCGTGAGCAGGCGCTCGAGGGCGTGCGCAGCATCACGGTCCGCGTCGGGACGCTCTCGGGCGTCGTCCCGCGCTTCCTCACCGACTGCTGGACCGCCGTGACCGACGGCACGGAGTATGACGGCGTGCCGCTGCGCGTTGAGACGGAGGCGGGCCGTGCCCGCTGTCTCGACTGCGGGGCGGAGTTCGTCGCCGACGTCGAGGACCTCTCCTGCCCGGACTGCGGCGGGAAAAAGCTCATGCCCCTCTCCGGCCGCGACATGACCATTCAGGAGATCGAGGCGTACTGACCCCATACGCAGCAGGCCCCCGCGGGTGCGGGGGCCTGTTTTTTGCAGCAAAACACCCCCGGAAGCAGATTGCTTCCGGGGGTGTCGTTCGCCCAAAATCAAAATCAGAAGTCCGCGTTGCCGACCGTACGCGGGTGCAGCTCCACGTCGCGGATGTTGCTCACGCCGGTGAGGTACATGACCATGCGCTCAAAGCCGAGGCCGAAGCCGGCGTGGCGGCAGCTGCCGTAGCGCCGCAGGTCGAGGTACCACCAGTAATCTTCCTCGCGCAGGCCGAGCTCCTGCATGCGCTTGGTGAGCAGGTCGAGCCGCTCCTCACGCTGGCTGCCGCCGATGATCTCGCCGATGCCCGGCACAAGGCAGTCCGCCGCGGCGACGGTCTTGCCGTCGTCGTTCATGCGCATGTAAAACGCCTTGATCTCCTTCGGATAATCCGTGACGAACACGGGCTTGTTGAACACCTGCTCGGTCAGGTAGCGCTCGTGCTCCGTCTGCAGGTCGATGCCCCACTCGACGGGGTAATCGAACTTGTGGCCGGACTCCTTGAGCAGCTTCACGGCGTCGGTATACGTGATGCGGCCGAAGTCGTTGTCCACCACGTTGTGCAGGCGCTCGAGCAGACCCTTGTCCACGAAGGAATTGAAGAATTCCATCTCCTGCGGGCACTTTTCGAGCACGGTGTTGATGATGAACTTCACCATCGCCTCCATGCACTCGAGATCGTCGTCGAGGTCGGCAAACGCCATCTCCGGCTCGATCATCCAGAACTCGGCGGCGTGGCGCTGGGTGTTGGAGTTCTCGGCCCGGAAGGTGGGGCCGAAGGTGTACACATCGCCGAAGGCCATGGCGAAGTTCTCGGCGTTCAGCTGGCCGGAAACGGTCAGGCTGGTCTTTTTGCCGAAGAAGTCCTGGCTGTAATCCACCTGACCGTCCTCGGTTTTGGGCACATTGTTCAGATCCAGCGTCGTCACCTGGAACATCTCGCCGGCGCCCTCGCAGTCAGAGCCGGTGATGATGGGGGTCTGGACATAGACGAAGCCGTTGCCCTGGAAGAACTCGTGCACCGCCATGGCCGCCACGGAGCGGACACGGAAGGTGGCGGAGAATAGGTTGGTGCGGGGACGCAGATGCTGAATGGTGCGCAGGAATTCCACGCTGTGGCGCTTCTTCTGCAGGGGATAGTCGGGGGTGGACTTGCCCTCCACCTCGATGGTGTGGGCCTTCAGCTCCAGCGGCTGCTTGGCGTCGGGGGTCAGCACCACCGTGCCGTGAACGATCAGCGCCGCGCCCACGTTCTGGGCGGCGATCTCCTTGTAATTGGCCAGCTCCTCGGCGGACATGACCACCTGCAGGTTCTTGAAGCAGGAGCCGTCGTTCAGCTCGATAAAGCCGAAGGTCTTCATGTCGCGGATGGTGCGTGCCCAGCCGCAGACGGTGATCTCCTTGCCGCCCAGCGCATCGCCGTCGGCAAAGACTGCTGCGATTTTCATACGTTCCATATCATTTTCACCTTTTTCTGTGAGATTTTGCAATGCTAATTATTATATACCATTGCAAGGGCTTTTACAAGGCTGTATTTGCCCCCATAAAGGGCTTTTTTGTACCGAAAAAAGCCCTTTATGGGGGCTTGACAAATGAGCAGAAGTTGTGTATGATAAGCACATGATTAAAAATTAGAATTTGCTTATGGAGGTGAGACCGTGACCCAGCGGGAACGACAGATATTGGAGTGGATCCGGCAGGACCCCATGATCTCCCAGCAGGAGCTGGCGGAAAAGGCGGGCATCACCCGTTCCAGCGCGGCGGTGCATATCTCCAACCTGATGAAGAAGGGCTACATCGCCGGGCGGGGCTATCTGCTGCGCACCGCGCCCTACATCGTGGTGGTGGGCGGCGTGAACATGGACATCGGCGCGGTGTCCCATGATCCGTTGGTGCCGCGGGATTCCAACCCCGGCAAGGTGACCACCTCGCTGGGCGGCGTGGGCCGAAACATCGCCCACAACCTGTGCCTGCTGGGGCAGCAGGTGTCCATGGTGACGGTGCTGGGGCAGGACAGCTTCGCCCAGAGCGTGCGGGACAATGCCGCCGCCATCGGCCTTGACCTGAGCCACAGCGCCGTGATCCCCGGCGGCCGCACCGGTACGTACCTGTTTATTGCCGGAAGCGACGGCGATATGGCGCTGGCCGTCAACGACATGGCCATTTACGACCACATTACGCCGGACTTCCTGCGCCAGCGGCTGGAGTTCATCAACCGGGCCGGTCTGGTGGTGGTGGAGACGAATCTGCCGGAGGAATCGCTGCAATGGCTGTGTCAGCACTGCACGGCGCCCATTCTGGCCGACCCGGTGTCCACCATCAAGGCGCGGCGGCTGGAGCCGGTGCTGGGCAAGCTGACGGCCCTGAAGCCCAACCGCATGGAGGCGGAGCTTCTCAGCGGCGTGAAGATCGAAAGCGCGGCAGATGTGGAGCGGGCAGCGGACAAGCTGCTGTCCACCGGTTTGCAGCAGGTGTACATCTCCATGGGCGGCGACGGTCTGTTTGCCAAGAACGCGGCAGGCGAGACGGCTCGCATCCCCTGTCCCAAGGTAACGGTGGCCAACGCCACCGGCGGCGGCGACGCCATGGCGGCGGCGCTGGCGGCCTGCATCACACAGGGCCGCACGCTGGAGGAGCGCGCACGTCTTGCCATCGGCGCAGGCGCGCTGGCCTGCACATCCGAGGAAACCATTCACCCCGGCATGAGCTGGGAGAACATCAACTATATACTCAATAAGGAGGACATGTGATATGAATCGCTATCTGGATATTGCCCCTGAGGTACAGGAGGCTCTTGCCAACGGTAAGCCCGTGGTGGCGCTGGAGAGCACCATCATCAGCCACGGTATGCCCTATCCCCAGAACGTGGAGACGGCCCTGAACGTAGAGAAGATCATCCGGGAAAACGGCGCGGTGCCCGCCACCATCGCCATCATCGGCGGTCGGCTGAAGGCCGGATTGACCCCCGAGGAGATCGACTATCTGGGCAAGACCGGCGCCGGCGTCACCAAGGCCAGCCGCCGCGATCTGCCCATTCTGGTGGCGGAGGGCCGCGATGGCGCCACCACCGTGACCACCACCATGATGATCGCCGCCATGGCTGGCATCCAGGTGTTCGCCACCGGCGGCATCGGCGGCGTGCATCGCGGCGCAGAGAAGACCATGGACATCTCCG
>OLWH01000990.1_pt1 | contig 11843 bp, 8 predicted proteins | sample 1673381 | NCBI WGS metagenome assembly OLWH01 (sample SAMEA103958110, study PRJEB25191) | human gut metagenome | reverse complement strand
ACAGTATAAAGTGGGTATCGTAGGTGCGACTGGTATGGTCGGTCAGCGTTTTGTGACGCTGCTGGAAAATCACCCCTGGTTCAAGCTGACTGTTCTGGCTGCATCCGGCCGCAGCGCCGGCAAGACCTATGAGGAAGCTGTCGGTCCCCGCTGGGCCATGACCTCCCCCATGCCGGAAAGTGTCAAGAAGATGGTAGTTTTGGATGCATCCAAGATGGAAGAGGTTGCTTCTCAGGTGGATTTTATCTTCTGTGCAGTCAACATGCCCAAGGATGAGATCAAGGCTCTGGAAGAGGCCTATGCAAAGGCTGAGTGCCCGGTGGTGTCCAACAACAGTGCAAACCGCTTTACCCCGGATGTGCCCATGGTGGTGCCCGAGATCAACGCCGACCACATCGAGATCATCCCCGCACAGCGCAAGCGTCTGGGCACCAAGCGCGGCTTTGTGGCCGTCAAGTCCAACTGCAGCCTGCAGAGCTATGTCCCTGCCCTGCACCCCCTGATGAAGGATGGCTCCACGCTCGAAAATGCCATCGCGCGCGAGCGCGAGCTGCTGGCCCCCGTCCGCAACCGTGCCAGCGCCATCATCGACACGTCCAATCTCTCTACTGGCAAGCTGCGCGGACAGCTCATCGATCTGGTCGCGGGCGGAATGCGGGAGCATTCAATGGACGTGCGCGTCGCGTCCTTCGGCTTCAAATACGGTCTGCCGCTGGAGGCCGATCTGGTCTTCGACGTGCGGTTCCTGCCGAACCCGTACTATATCCCGGAGCTGAAGCACCAGACCGGGCTGGACGAGCCGGTCAGAAGCTTCGTGTTCAAATACCAGCAGACGCTGGATTTTGTGACAAAAACCGAGGATCTGCTTTCCTTCCTGCTGCCCAACTATCTGGACGAGGGCAAAACAGATCTCGTGATCGCCGTCGGCTGCACAGGCGGCAAGCATCGGAGCGTCTGTATCGCGAAGGAGCTGTTTGAGTTCGTATCCAAAAAGGGCTACGCGGCCACGCTCAGCCATCGCGATATGGGCAGAAGGTGATTGCTATGACGGATTTTACAGAACAGATCCGGCTCTATGAGCCGCACCGCAGGCAGCCGCGCATCGCGGCCATCGGCGGCGGACACGGGCTGTCCGCCATGCTGCGCGGCCTGAAGGCCTATACGAGGGATATCACCGCGATCGTGACCGTCGCGGACGACGGCGGCGGCTCCGGTATGCTCCGGGAGGACCTCGGAATGCTTCCGCCGGGCGATATCCGCAACTGTATTATGGCGCTTGCCAATACGGAGCCTACCATGCAGCAGCTGCTCAATTACCGCTTTACCGATGGGAGCCTTGCAGGCCAGAGCTTCGGCAACCTGTTTTTGGCGGCCATGAACGGCATTTCCGGCTCCTTCGACGAAGCGGTCCACCGCATGGGGGACGTTTTGGCCATTACGGGCCGTGTTCTCCCTGTGACCAATCAGGACGTGCGTCTGGAAGCGGAATTTCACGACGGCAGCCGCATTCTTGGCGAAAGCAAGATTTTTTACGCGAAAAAGATCAACAATTCCCGTATCCGCAAGGTGCGCCTCGTGCCGGAACGTCCGGCGGCGCTGCCGGAGAGCGTCCGGGCGATCCGCGAGGCGGATATTGTTGTGATCGGACCGGGAAGCCTGTATACCAGCATCATCCCGAACTTTCTGGTCAGCGGTATTGCAGACGCAGTGCGGCAGAGCCGGGCCTTGAAGATTTATGTGCTGAACATCATGACGCAGGACGGCGAGACGGACGGCTATGACGCCGACGATCACGTCCGCGCGATCCTGGAGCACGCGGGTCCCGGCGTGATGGATGTGTGCATTGCAAACGACGCGCCTGTGCCGCCTGAGATCATGGAGCCATACGCCAAAGAGGGCGTTTCGCAGCTTGAGCTGCGCCGCGAGGATCTGGAGCAGATGGGCCTTGCTGTGCGCACGTTCCCGCTCCTTGAGCCGGGACGCTATATCCGCCACAACTCCGACGCGCTGGCACGCGCGATTTTGTCGGTGTGGCGGGAATTCAGAAACTGAAACAAGCGAGGAGGCAAACGCCGTCATGTCTTTTTCATCCAACGTCAAGCAGGAGCTGTGCCGGCTGCCGATCAACCGGAAGCTGGAAGCCGCCGCAGAGCTGTACGGCATTTTGCTCTACTGCAACGCGTTTACCGCGGAGCTTGTCCGCATCACGACAGAGTCGCGCGATCTGGCTGAGCGCCTGCCGCGCCTGATGAAGAAGGTCTTCGGCTTCTCCTTCGACCAGGAGCCGGAGGAGAGCGCGGGAAAGCTGCTGTTCGTGATGGAATCACAGGAAAAAATCCATAAAATGTTTGCGCAGTTCGGCCTCAGCGCGGCCAGAGACGTGACGCTGCACGTCAATTACGGGATGCTGGAGGAGGACGAAGAGCGGCTGGCGTTTTTGCGCGGCGCGTTTCTGTCCGGCGGCTCGGTCACGGACCCGGCCAAGCGCTACCACCTGGAGCTGACGACCTCTCACTATAAGGTCAGCCGCGAAACCTGCGCGCTGCTGCTCGACGCCGGATTTTCCCCGAAGGAAACGACGCGCGGCGGCAACAGCATTCTGTATTTCAAGCAGAGCGACATGATCGAGGATTTTCTGACGGCCATCGGCGCGCCGGTGTGCGCAATGGGCGTGATGGAGGCGAAGGTCGAAAAGGACCTTCGAAACGGCGTCAACCGCCGCGTCAACTGCGAAACGGCCAATCTGACCAAGGTGGTCGACGCGTCGATTGAGCAGGTCGCAGCCATCCGGAAGCTTCAGAAGCAGGGACGACTCAAGGAGCTGCCGCCGAAGCTCCGCGAGACGGCAAAGCTCCGTCTCGATAATCCGGAAGCAACGCTGCAGGAACTTGCCGCCATGCAGGACCCGCCTGTTTCCAAATCCGCAATGAACCACCGTATGCGCAAGCTTGTCGCGCTTGCGGACGAAAGCTGAGAGGAGAAAACTGCCATGGCCTTTGTGCATCTGCACGTTCACAGTGAATACAGCCTGCTTGACGGAGCCTGCCGCATCGGCTCCATGATGGACCGGGTGCAGGAGCTCGGCCAGAACGCCATCGCCCTGACCGACCACGGCGTCATGTACGGCACCATCGATTTTTACCGCGCAGCGAAAAAGGCCGGAATCAAGCCCATTATCGGCTGCGAGGTCTATGTTGCACGCAGAACGCGTTTTGATAAGGTGCATGGCGTTGACAAAGAACCGTATCACCTGGTTTTGCTCTGTGAAAATGAGGCTGGATACCGGAACCTCAGCTATATGGTTTCGCTCGGCTTTACCGAGGGGTTTTACAACCGCCCCCGCGTGGATATGGATCTGCTGCGGGAGCATCACGAGGGCCTGATCGCGCTCTCCGCCTGCCTTGCGGGCCGTATCCCGCAGGCGATCATGCAGGAGGATCTGGACGCGGCGGAGCAGGCCGCGCGTGAATACGCGGAAATTTTCGGCCCGGGGCATTTTTATCTGGAACTGCAGGATCACGGCATTCCGGAGCAGCGAACCGTCAACGGACATATTCGTAAGCTTGCTGAAAAACTGAACCTCCCGCTTGTCGTGACGAACGACGCACACTATCTGCGCAAGACAGACGCAAAAATGCAGGACGTGCTGCTCTGCATCCAGACCGGCAAGACCGTCGACGACCCAAACCGCATGAAATTTGAGACGGAGGAATTCTATCTCAAGAGCGAGGAGGAGCTGCGCAGCCTCTTCCCGGACGTGCCGGAGGCGTTTGAAAATACCGTCCGGATTGCAGAGCGCTGCAATGTAGAATTCACATTCGGCAAGTATTTCCTGCCGGAATTCAAGCTTCCGGAGGGCGTGACGAGCCTTTCTTATCTCAACCAGCTCTGCAAAGAGGGCTTTGACGAGCTGTACGGCACATCGCACCCGGAGTATATGCAGCAGCTGGAATATGAGATCGACATGATCGAGAAAATGGGCTTTACGGACTACTTCCTCATCGTGTGGGATTTCGTGCGCTTTGCAAAATCCGCCGGGATCCCGGTCGGCCCCGGACGCGGCAGCGCAGCAGGCTCGATGGTGACTTACTGCCTGCATATTACCGAAATTGACCCCATGAAATATGGCCTCTATTTCGAACGCTTCCTGAACCCCGCCCGCGTGACCATGCCTGATATCGATATGGACTTCGGCGATACGAGAAGGAGCGAGGTCGTCGACTATGTCCGGCAGAAATACGGCGAGGATCACGTCGCGCAGATCGTCACCTTCGGCACCATGGCAGCCAGAGCCGCCATTCGCGACGTGGGCCGTGTCATGAACTTCACGTTTGCCGAGACGGACGCCGTCGCAAAGCTCGTGCCGACGACGCTTCATATCACACTCAAGGATGCACTGAAGCAGTCCCCGCAGCTGACGCAGATGTATGACGGCGATGCGCGCGTTAAGGAGCTTGTCGACACGGCCATGGCCCTTGAGGGTATGCCGCGCAATGCCTCAACGCACGCAGCAGGCGTGGTCATTACAAAGCTGCCGGTCTACAACTATGTGCCGCTTGCGACAAACGACGGTACCATCGTCACGGAATACACCATGACAACGCTTGAGGAGCTTGGGCTTCTCAAGATGGACTTTCTCGGCCTGCGCAATATCACCGTCATTGACGACGCGATCCGCGATATCCGGAAGACGGAGCCGGATTTCTCCATGTCCCGCGTGACGGACAACGACCCCAAGGTCATGGATATGCTCACGCAGGGAAGAACAGCCGGTGTGTTCCAGATGGAATCGACCGGCATGACAGGCGTCTGCATGGGTCTGAAGCCGCAGTCAATCGAAGATCTTTCCATTATCGTCGCAGCCTACCGCCCCGGCCCGATGGAGTCGATCCCGCGTCTGATCGCCTGCAAGCAGGACCCATCGCTTGTCAAATACAAGCATCCCATGCTGAAACCTATCCTTTCCGTCACCTACGGCTGCATTCTCTATCAGGAGCAGGTCATTGAGATTTTCCGGAAGCTTGCCGGATATTCGCTTGGCCAGGCGGACATGGTGCGCCGCGCCATGAGCAAAAAGAAGGTCAAGGACATCGAAAAGGAGCGCGGCGCCTTTATCCGGGGCGACGCCTCGCGCAATATCACCGGCTGCGTCGCAAACGGCATTCCGGAGCAGACGGCGGAAGCCATCTACAACGAGATGTACGACTTTGCGAACTACGCGTTCAACAAGGCGCATTCCGTCTGCTACGCGGTGATCGCGTACCAGACCGCGTGGTTCAAATGCTATTACCCGCGCGAATATATGGCGGCGCTCATGACGTCGGTGCTGGGAAGCTCGGTCAAGATCTCCGAGTATATTGCCGAGTGCCGCGCGATGGGCATTGCGCTGCTGCCGCCGGATATCAATGAATCCAACGACAATTTCACCGTCGTGCCGGGCGGCATCCGCTTTGGCCTGGCGGCGATCAAGAATATCGGACGCGGCTTTATCCAGAAGGTCATGAACGAGCGAGAGCAGGGCGGGAAGTTCACCAGCCTTGAGGATTTTGCCTCCCGTATGTACGGGACGGATCTCAACAAGCGGGCGCTGGAAAATCTCATCAAGGCCGGCGCCTGCGACGGCTTTGGACTGAACCGCGCCCAGATGCTGCGTATCTATGAGCTTGTGCTCGACGCAGCGGCCAGCCAGAAGAATAAGAATGTCGACGGCCAGATGGGTCTGTTCGATCTGCTGTCCGGCGAAGACAGCGCCGCTGCCATGCCAGCTGTGCAGGCACCGGATATCCCGGAAATGAGCGTGCAGGAGAAAATGAGTCTGGAAAAGCAGACGACCGGTCTGTACCTGTCCGGCCATCCGATGGACGAGTACCGGCCGCTGCTGCGCGGCATGGATGTGGTTCCAATCGGTGAGATTCTGGAATGCTTTGAAAACGGCGGCGATACCTATCAGGACGAGCAGATCGTGAACATTGCCGGAATCGTCGAGGCGGTCAAGATGAAGACCACGCGCTCCGGCTCCATGATGGCCTATGTCACAGTGGAGGACGATACCGGTTCCATGGAGCTTCTGACATTCTCCACGATCCTGGGCCAATATGGCTCGCTGCTTTATGAAAACTCGCCTGTTATCCTGAATGGCCGCATTTCCGTTCGCGACGAAAAACCGCCGCAGATGGTCGTGAACCGCGTGGTGCAGATCGGGGATATGAAGGATCTGGATGCCGCGCAGGCCGCGCGTCAGACAGCGGCGCAGGCGCATACCGTCTATCTCAAAATCGAAAGCTCCGCGCAGCGCTCGGCAAAGAAGGTCCTGCCCATTCTCAAGATGTTCCCGGGAAAAGCGCGGGCCGTGATCTATTTTGCCGACACCGGCGCAAGGATGGGTGGAAGCTGTGCGCTGGACGAGCGGATGCTGCAGGAGCTGCGGGAGCAGCTTGGCGAAAAAAATGTAGTTGTGAAGTAGTCTTGTTTTTTACAAATTCGCTACACTTTTGTAACCTGACATGATATACTATAAAGAGTTGAAAAAGGAGTTGGAACGATTGCACGGAAAACGGGCGGGGCTTGCGCTGCTTGCAGCAGCGCTGACGCTGCTGCTTTCAGGCTGTTTTGTCAAAACAGTTGACGAGTTATATACGCTGCCGCGGCATTCTGATGAATATGACCGGCTGGAGCTTGCAATCGATGCGGTTCTGAGCGGCCAGAGCGCTGCCTATTCTGCGCCGGTGTCCGGCCCGAATCAGCAGTCTGTGCAGCTGGCCGATCTCGACGGCGACGGACAGGAAGAAGCGATCGCGTTTTTGAAGGCGGCAGGGGACAGGCCGCTCAGAGCCTGCATCTTTTCCCGTGTGGACGGCGATTACCACCTGACGGATGTGATCGAGGGCGACGGCACCAGTTTTGCCAGCGTCGAATACGTCCAGCTGACCGGCCAGCCGGGCATCGAGCTTGTCATCGGGCGGCAGCTGTCCACCGACGTGCTGCAATCGCTCAGCGCATATTCCTACTCCGACGGCCATGTGGCCGAGCTGATGAATGCCAATTACTCGGAATACCGCGTAGTCGACCTTGACGGCGACGGCCGGAAGGATATTTTCCTGCTCCGCTTTGAAGCAGAGCAGCCGCAGGGCATTGCAGAGCTTTACCGCTGGCAGGCCGGGCAGATGGAGCGCGAGAAGGAAGCGTATCTAACTGCCGGAGCGTCCCTTGTCAAGCGTATTCTGACCGGAAATCTGATGAAGGACATTCCCGCCGTCTTTGTGTCGAGCGCATATGAGGATACCGGACTTGTGACAGACGTCTTTGCGTTTCAGAACGGCGTGTTCCAAAGCGTCACTATGCGCGAGGTGGAAGGCCCTGTTTCCACCGTCCGCAGCTACTATGTCTACGCCTCCGATATTGACGGCGACGGGCTGATCGAGCTGCCGCAGATTTTGCCGCTTCCGTCGGCAGAGGGATCCGATGAGAACGATTCCGCGATCAGCTGGTACAACCTTGATCTGGACGGACGCAGCCTGCCAAAGCTGACGACCTATCACAGCTTTTCAGGCGGCTGGTTCTTAAAGCTTCCGGACCGCTGGCAGAACCAGTTCTGCATCACGCGCGGCGCAGAGGCGGACGGCGTGCATGGCTATGCATTTTCGCAGTGGGAAGACGGGCGGCGCACAGAGCTGATCTTTACGATCTACGCGTTTTCCGGAGAGAATCGAAATGAATCTGCATCCGCCGACGGCAGGTTCATTCTGGCCGAAAAAGGCGATATCACCTATGCGGCGAAGCTTGGAACAGGGAAGTGGGCTGAGGAGCTGTCTGCGGACAGGCTGCGGGATATGTTCCACTTTATTCATATTGATTGGAATTCGGGAGAGACATGAGGAGCGAAACAGCATGAAAAAGGTTTTGATTTTGGAAGATGAGGTCAGTATCCGCAGCTTTGTGGTCATCAATCTCAAGCGCGCCGGGTATGAGGTCGTAGAGGCCGGGACCGGAGAAGAAGCGCTGGATCTGCTGAAGGCCAACCCGGATGTCGGCGTCGCGATCCTCGATATTATGCTGCCCGGCATCGACGGCTTTGAGGTCTGCCGCAGCATCCGGGTGACGGATAAAAAGATCGGAATTATTATGTTAACCGCAAGAAGTCAGGAAATGGACAAGATCACCGGCCTGATGACAGGCGCGGACGACTATATGACCAAGCCCTTCAGTCCTGCGGAGCTGACCGCACGCATCGACGCGCTCTACCGCCGCATTGACTCCGACGGCTCATCCAATCAGATTGAACTCAAACACGGTCCGTTCGTGTTGAACACGCGCAACCGGACGCTGGACAAGGAGGGCCGCCGCATCAAACTGACGCAGGTGGAATATGCCATTGTCAAGTTGTTCATGCAGAATCCGGGCAGGGCGCTTTCTCGGGAGGATATCCTCGCTGCGGTCTGGGGCCGGGACTATGACGGAGAGCTCAAGATCGTTGACGTCAACATCCGCCGCCTGCGTATTAAAATTGAGGACGATACCGCAAATCCGACCTACATCACAACGGTCTGGGGCTTTGGCTACAAGTGGGGTGCATAAGGCGTGAGGTGAGGCTTTTTGAAGAAAAAGAAACGCCTGTCCGGCATTGAACGGCGCTGGTTCGTCAATAACGTGGGCGTGATCATGCTGCTGGTCGCAGCGTGCGTGCTCGGCGTGGTGTTCTCCATGGCGGCGTATTACGACACAAACCTTCGCTCCGGCCTCGAAAACAAGGCGAAAACAACAACTGATTTTTTCAGCAACTACATTTCGCAGAGCTATAAGGAATACTATCAGTCCTGCATCAAATTCGCGCAGACCTTTGAGGAAAAGGACCGGCTGGAGCTGCAGTTCATTTCCGCAAACGGAAAGCTCGTCGCCTCCTCCTACGGAAAATTCGCAGGACGCTCCCCCTCGACGCCCGAGATCCAGCAGGCCATCGACAGCCAGCAGATCCGGCACTATAAAGGCAGAAACCCGCTGACAGGGGAGCGCATTCTGGCCGTCTCCAGCCCGATGATCTATACCAACGGTGAGGTGATCGGCGTTCTGCGCTATGTGACGAGCCTGCGCAACGCGGATCTTCAGATCCTGATGATCGCGCTGATCGCCGTGACGATCGGCTTGCTTTTCATCGGCTCGATCTTTTTCCTGAGCAGCTTTTTTATCAAGTCCATTCTGGTGCCCGTCTCGCAGATCAACGCGACGGCCAAGCGCATTGCCGCCGGCTCCTACGGCGTGCAGATCCCCGGTCAGTATGACGACGAGATCGGCGAGCTGGTCAGCACCATTAATGATATGTCTGTCAAGATCGGACAGGCGGAAAAAACACAGACAGAGTTCATTTCCTCCGTGTCGCATGAGCTTCGAACGCCGCTTACAGCCATTTCCGGCTGGGGTGAGACGCTTCTGACATCCGAGAATCTGGACACGGAAACGCGGCGCGGCGTCGTGATCATCGCGCGCGAGGCCAAGCGGCTGACCGGTATGGTCGAGGAGCTGCTGGAATTCACGCGGATGCAGGACGGGCGGTTTACGCTCCATGTCGAAACAGCCGATATTCTGGCAGAATTTGAGGATACGGTCTTCATGTATGGCAACCGGCTCAAGCAGGAGGGCATCTGCCTGCATTACGACGGCTGCGACGAGGAGATTCCGGAAATCCCGTGCGACGTTGCGCGTATGCGGCAGGTGTTTTTGAACATTCTTGACAATGCGGCCAAGCACGGCGGCGAGGGCAAACGCATCGACGCGTCCATCGCACATGAAGGGAGCTTTGTCGTCATCCGCATGCGGGACTACGGCCCCGGCATTCCGGAGGAAGAGCTTCCGCACGTCAAATTAAAATTCTATAAGGGCAGTTCCAAGGCGCGCGGCAGCGGCATCGGCCTCGCCGTCTGCGAGGAGATCGTCACCATGCACGGCGGCACGCTGACGCTGGAAAACGCGGAGGGCGGCGGTACGCTTGTCACGATCAGCATCCCCACCGGGGAAGAATAAGAGGTTTGCATGAAAAAAGAGAACAATCCTGTCAGCCAGGAAAAATTTAAAACGCTCATCGGCGGTCAAGCCCTGATCGAGGGCATCATGATGCAGGGGCCGGACAAGCGCTCCATCGTCGTGCGCGGGCCGGAGGGCCTCGTCACGAAGGTCGAGCCGCTTAAAAAGCGCACCGGCGTCGCCAAATGGCCGCTGATCCGCGGCGTGGTGAATTTTGCTTCGTCTATGGTGTCCGGTGTGAAAGCGCTCATGTATTCGGCGGAGTTCTTCCCGGAAGAGGAAGAAGACGCGCAGCCGTCCAAATTTGAGCAGTGGCTGGAGAAGAAGCTTGGCAGTGAGAAGCTGGAAAAGGCGGTCGTGTCATTCTCCGTGTTTCTCGGCGTTCTGTTTTCCGTCGGCCTGTTCTTCCTGCTGCCGACGCTTTTGAGCGGTTTTTTTGACCGCTGGATCCACAATGCCGTCGTCCGCAGCCTGATCGAGGGTGTGATCCGCATCGCGATCTTTATGGGCTATATGATCCTGATTTCCCGGATGAAGGACATGAAGCGTGTCTTTTCCTATCACGGCGCGGAGCATAAGACCATCCGCTGCTATGAGGCGCAGCTTCCGCTGACCGTTGAAAACTGCCGCGGTATGACCCGCCTGCATCCGCGCTGCGGCACAAGCTTCCTGTTTGTCGTCGTTGCAATTTCGATTTTGCTCTTTGCGCTCGTAAGCGCCGTTTTCCCGACCAGCAATATGCTTGTCCGTATGCTTATCCGGCTTGCGCTGCTGCCGTTCGTCGTGTCGATCAGCTATGAATGCAACCGCTTTGTCGGCCGTCATGACAACGCCCTGACGCGCGCACTGTCCGCGCCCGGTATGTGGTTCCAGCACTTTACGACCAACGAGCCGGATGATTCCATGCTGGAGGTCGCCATCGAAGCGCTGAAGCTCGTCATTCCGGACGAGGCGGGTGCCGACCGATGGTAAAGAAATACAGCGACCTCTATCTGCAGGCCCGCCGGGCGCTGCTGCCGTCGGAAGGGGAGAATGCCTCCATGGCCGCACGGGAGCTGTTGGCATTCGCGTCCGGGAAATCCGTGACAGCTGTGCTGGCTGATTCGAATTTATATGCAAGCGAGCAGATCGAAGAAAAACTGAGTAGTTATGTAAATCGTATGCTGGCGCACGAGCCGCTGCCGTATATTCTCGGACAGTGGGATTTCTATGGGATCTCGCTGGAGGTCACGCCGGATGTGCTCATCCCGCGCGACGACACCATGGCTGTCACCGACCTTGCGCTTGATGTTCTGCGCGGCAGGGAAGCACCGCGCGTGCTGGATCTTTGCTGCGGCAGCGGCTGTATCGGCCTCGCCATCGCGCACCAGCTGCCGGATGCCCATGTGACGCTTGCGGATATTTCGCGCCCCGCGCTGGCCGTCGCCAAGCGCAATATCAAGCGTCTGAAGCTTATGAACCGCGTAACGGCAGTCGGGCTGGACGCGCGAAAAAGAGGGCCGAGCTTTGTCGGCACGCTCGACGCGCTGGTCTGCAACCCGCCGTATGTAACGAGCGAGGAAATGACGCGGCTGGAACCGTCCGTGAAGGAATACGAGCCTGCGCTTGCACTGGACGGCGGGAAGGACGGTCTGGACTTTTACCGCGCTGTCGCTGAAAATTTTACCCATCTGCTGGCAGACGGCGGATACCTTTGCTTTGAATTCGGCCTGGGACAGCATATGGCCGTATCCATGATCCTGCAGGAATACGGATATACGGACATTGTCCTGCGGAAGGATCTGCGCGGCGTTGTCCGAGCAGTCAGAGGCAAAAAGAAGTAAAACAAA
>OLWH01000987.1_pt1 | contig 11859 bp, 11 predicted proteins | sample 1673381 | NCBI WGS metagenome assembly OLWH01 (sample SAMEA103958110, study PRJEB25191) | human gut metagenome | reverse complement strand
CCTACGACGCTTGGGGCAACATCCTTGCCATGTCCGGTACATTGGCGGAGCTGAATCCCCTGCGGTACCGCGGATACGTCTACGACCAGGAGACGGGATTCTACTACCTCAATAGCAGGTATTATGACCCGGCGGTGGGTAGATTTATCAATGCGGATAATCAGCTCACAATGGGCACGCTCGCTGGTGTGAATTTGTTCACATATTGTGGAAATGATCCTGTCAATAGAAAGGATCCAACTGGTGAAGCGTGGTATCACTGGGCCATTGGAGCTGCTGTCGTTGCAGCTGCTGCCGTTGCCACAGTAGTAACTTGCGGAGGTTTTGCCGCCGCCGCAGCTGCTGTTTGTATGGTTGGTAGTGGTGTTGCGGCTGCTACGACTGCGTCAACTGTTGCGGCAGCGGCATTCATTGGTTCGGCAGCAATATATGGAGCCGCTGTGTTAGCATCTGCATCATGTTCAAACTCTATAGAAGAGTTTAATGCTCAAGGTAATTGGGGAACTGTAGCAGCAACTGCTGGAGGTGCAGTATTTAGCGGGGCAGCGGCATATGCAGCAACGCGAACACCAACAACAACGGTATATAGATCTGTTAGCAATGCAGAGGCTCAAGATATAAAGAATACGGGACAATTTAATTTAGCTCCTGGCGGCATGGAAAGTAAGCAATTTGGCTTTAATCTCTCCGAAACAAGGCAATTCGGAAATATGATAGGACAGAACACCATTGTTAGTGCAAGAGTTCCCAACAGTATGCTTAGTCAGCTGTATACCGGAGGAGTTGACACAAGCATATTCCGTGCAGGCACTTTGACTGTTTATGGAGATCAGCTTGGGGCATTTAATCAAGCAGTCAGCGGAACGATTAAATTTATGCAATAAGGAGGCGAATATTATGAATCAATTACCAGATGTTGAAGTAATATTTGAATTCAATGGCACGAGAAAAAGTCCTGCGAATGATGGCTATAGACCAGCGCATTTAATAACGGATAATTATTTAACCACAGGCATTCACCATTACTACGGTGTCGAGTCCGTCCCTCCAAATGGAACAGTAAAGGGAACAATTACATTTTTATCTCCCGAGTCATATCCGCATTGTTTATGGATTGGAAAAAAAATCAGCATACAAGAAGGAGCCCATGTTGTTGGATACGCAACTATAACCAACATTTATAACCCATTGTTGTGCTTGGAGAATCAACAATGAAGCATACCAGCAAGCATCGTCTTTTGGGGGCAAAAGGCAGGCTGTTGGGATACTCCTAACCGAAAAGGTTTCAGGAATATTCCTGACAAGCGCCGTGGTATCACAACGGCGATGCTTGCTGGTAGACAGTATTTTATTCAGTAAGTAACCGCCTGAAAAGGCACAGTCCCGGAGGGGGAATTCCCCTCCGGGATGGTATTTTAAGATATAGATATAACCGCACAGAAACAGATTTGCGTAAGACCGTCGAAGTAATTGCCACAGTTGCAGTTTTTGCTATTATGTGTGTCACCCCATATGCAATACCAGGTGTTGGTGCTTATATGTTGATTTCGTAGGCAGGAGGAAAGAGGCGTGAACAAGTTTGAAGCGCAGAAGCTGCTGGATGCAGCAGTTTCTGGCCGGGGATTTTTCCGACGTGGTAATGCGTATTTCAGAATCATGGGCGATGGCGTCCTACAGTTATTGAAGTTCGAACATGAACGCTGTTTTTCTCACCTCAGCTTGTGCGTTGGTTTGTATTCCATGTACAGCGAGTTAGAGCAGAGGTTGTTTACATCTTCTGGATGCATTCCTCAATATTCCGTGATGAATTTTGTCGGAAAATCATCCGCAGTTAATGTAAACGCAGGCGATGGTATTTACACGTTTGAGGTGATCTCTCCTCCATCGCAGATTCAAGCACTGAATGAATCCGTTTTCTATGTTCTTGATAATACGCTAGATCAAAATCAGTTAGGGTCTATCTGAAAACCGTCAACACGCCCAAACAGCGGGTCTTTTCCGCCTGCTGTGCACCATTTTCCCTTGCAATACACAAAGTATTCCCGCGGAAAAATGGCTTCATCAGGCGAAAAATCCCTCGCTGTTGGTCATATTTTCGGTTTTCAGATAGGCCCTAATACAACAAATGAATCGGTTGGATATTGCGCGCCGAGGATCTATCATTTGGAATGACCTGAATAAATTCGCGCCATACTTAAAATCCGGTGATATAAAAAGCGCCGAAAACGTGTTGAAGTCGATTTTGATGCAGCACAGTTGCCTTGCAAATGGCTCTGATTTCAATTCTCTGTTTCTCCTTTCTGCTGAGTCTCTGGGCAGCATGGGCGTAGAAGACAGAGCGTTAATACAAAGGCTCAATTGGCTAAAAAATGCCGATTGGATCGCAATCAATGATTATTTGTGTTGTAATCAAAAGCGCAATAATGGTTTTGCACGTTTTTGTGTTTTGCCGAAATGATGTTTCAATGCAGTGAGGAAAGCCGTGTATTGTTATGATGGAATTGTTTATCGGATTTTAGCCGTAAGTGGAATTATGTTCCTGTTGGGCATACTTTGTATCCTTTTTGAAAAGCCTTGGAGCGACACTTTCTTATTAGGTCTGAACGAGATGACCAAGTTATACTTCATGGGCGGTGACTATGCATTGACGTTAATTCGTCAATGTAATCAGCATCCTTTAATGAGATTGATGGAGCCAAATGAAGTGTGCGTCATGGAAAGTGAGATTGATATTCAGTATTTTGCCAAGCAGATACTCGCCGCATCATCAAAAATTATTAATCATTTTCCCCAACATCAAGGCATTCGAAATATCCGAGAAATTGCTGAACTGGCTGATGCTTTGCGCAACACGCTTCAGGCAGTAAACACGCAAAAGGAAATGTAACCAGCACCTTGACTATGCCATGGGTGCCACGTTTCCGCGACGTATGTCCAGGAAATTGTTGTGGTGTCACTCATAGCTGGACTGCATTAGTCATACCTCCTCTCCCTAGAATGAGTAGTGGGTAGCAACCAACAAGATCCACCTGTAGCGAGTAAGGCTAGCATACACCATCATCAACAAGCTGGGCAATCGCTATAATAGGTAGTGTCGTCCGCATGTTTCCTAATATGAGCCAAGAACGTGGTTCAAACTAATCCATAGCCAGCCCGATGCCGCGAAAGCAACATCGGGCTGGATTTTTGTTATTACATGCTTAACCGGCGCTCCCGGTTTTCATTAAGCAGGACAGCTATCACAATGAAATCTGGGAGCCAGCGAGCATTCCGGATAAGGAACAATATATTGGAGGGCTGCTTCCATATTAAGGTCGCAGCCCTCCGCTGGTTGCTACTTTTCTTTAAATTGACTTGTATGCCCCTTCTGCTCCAATATTATGTATTTACTGCGCTTCACCGCATTTTTGCTGTGCTGACAATTGTCTCTGAATACTGGCAAGCCCTGCTATTGTTAAGTCTTTGCAATCACATCAGAACACGCAACCGCCTTTCAATAATATAGTTACATTATGAGGTTCGCATGTGTATATTGTCACAAGGAAATAATCCAAGGTGTCTAAGTCCTGAGAACTCAAGTCCGATTGCAAGAAGGCTGTCTATTGCATAGACAAAAATCAAGCTAATTCTCAGTATCGAAGTCCAATTGAATTTATAATCCGGATTAGGCGCAAGATGTTATTTACTCGCTGGCATATGGTCATTTAAGGACAGTTTAATTGGATTTCATATCCTGCTGGACTATTCTTTAATCGAAACAAGCGCTCACAGAAGTTCATCAACAAGCCATATTCCGTATTGATAAAAAAGCAGCAATTGTGTTCGGTGTAGTTGCCTCCGTCGTCCAATTCCGCAAATACTTCTATACCAATATGCCCTAGCTTGTCTTTCCTGAAAAATCGAAGCGACAAGCACGCTGTTGAACTATTTCCTCTGTCTTCATTCGCCCATAAACCTTCTTCGATATTTCCATGCAGGAATTGCTCAATTTGGTCGATTAATTCATCAATCAATGGATTGGAAACGTATATTTTCGACGTGATAGTCGCCACAGGAGATGAACACACAACTTTTAGTGCTATTACATCATCATCTTGCCATACTTTGCTGAATATAATGTTATCTTTCATCGAATCGCACCTTCTTTAAACTATGGATTAAACTTGAAATCATCAAATATTTTTAGGATTTGATTATAGACATAATGAATGTTAATGTTTCCCTGAGATGTAGGTATTATCTGTTGCATTTTAACCCACCCCTCAGATGCTGGCCAGCGTGGGTCATTCAACGTGATTCTTGTTAATTGTGTACCTGCCAATGGGTTCGATTTTACTTGTTCCATGGCTAATTGCTCTCTCAAATTAGTGGGTTCGGTTCTTCCGGTTGAACCACGTGAAGTGCTGGCCGGAGTACTTGCTGGCGTTTGCGTTTTGGACGTTGTATATCCATCGTATCCGCCCATTAATCCGCCGAAAGCCGTTGCTGCTACTGTTCCCCAGTTTCCTTGCCCGTTAAACTCTTGCACGGAGCGCGAACTGGAAGCAGCAGACAAAGCCGCCATACCATAAATACTTGCCGAACCTATAAATGCCCCGGCGGCAATTGTTGCTGCCGTTGTAGCAGCCGCTACACCGCTACCCACCAAACAAACTGCCGTAGCTGCTGCTGCAAACCCTCCGCAGGTTACTACTGTAGCAACGGCAGCTGCTACAACAATAGCCGCACCAAGTGCCCAGTGATACCATGCTTCACCACTTGGATCGTTTCGATTGACAGGGTTATTTCCACAATACGCAAATAGATTGACACCCGCAAGATTATCCGTTATCAGTTGGTTGTCCGCACTAATAAATCTACCGACAACGGGATCATAATACCGGCTTTGCAGATAGTAGAACCCAGTTTCCTGGTCATAGACATACCCGCGGTACCGCAGGGGGTTCAGCTCCGCCAATGTACCGGACATGGCAAGGATGTTGCCCCAAGCGTCGTAGGCATAGCTTGCTCCGCTGCCGCCATCAGCACGTTCCAGACTCATCACATCCCCCTGAAGGTTCGTGATGTAGTAGTAGACCGTGCCATTGTAGGTCATGGTCAGAGGCGTGCCGTTGACGTCATAGCTGAAGTCCAGAACATCATTGCCCACGGTCATCCGCATCAGCTTGTCGCCAGCGTAGATGTAGCTGTAGGTCTTGTCATCGCTGGTGCGCTTGGTACGGATGCCGCTGGTGTTGTACTCCATCTGCCAGTCCCGCGTATCCAGCTTCACTGTGGCGACCCGGGTACTGCCCATGTCGCCGTTGGCATCGGTGATGAAGCAGCGATACTCCGCTCCATTGCTTGCAGATGTCATCTCCACCCGGAGGGCGCTGGAGGTCGCCTTCCGCCTCGACGATAAAGGTAACGGTATCACCAATCTATTCGGAACAATATGGGGCGTGGAGTCAAGTGACACCACGCCCCATGACTGGATTAAGTTTTACTGCAAAACGAATGGCGGAGGTACAGGAAAGGTTCACACAATGTCAGCTTCGCTTCTGACTAGTTCTCTCCACCTCTGGTGCAATTCTCCTCAGGAGTCGGAGTCCTGTCACGCTTTTCGGAATAGATTTTTAATTCCCGCAAGTTATGTCCGCAATACTTTTCTATCATTCTGTTTTCAAAATTTTCACCAGACTTTCCCCAGGATATCGAATCAATGTTCACATTGGCATGGGGAATAAATTCCCCCTTTGGTGGATCTGCCTCCGCAAAATTCCCAAGATAGACCAGTTTGCTTGGGATTACCTTGGCAGAGGTACTGATCAAGCGAGTTCTGTACTGAGGGAGAAAGCCATATTCATCCACTTCATAGTGGATTTTGGATTTCTCCGCAATATCTTTTTGGGGATCCAGCATGTTGAGCGGGAAAAAACGATGTTCATATCTGGTAAAGCCGGTCTGAACAAACTCCAAGGCATTGTATTCCGAAAGGTTGGAGGGAAGCTTCTCATCTTTTGTAATTTTGACATAAACAATGGGAATGATATGGCCTGGATACCAAGTGCCTTCAGATACCTTCTGGATTAAGAAGAACCGGCCGTAAAGATTTCGCTTCTTTGCTTCTTCTCCTTCCATTTGGAAAGCAAACACATCTCCGATTTGCCATTTGCACTGATATAATCTTCTCTTGCGTGGCTTCCGAACTGGAGGCTGGGGAGACAGAAGTTTTGCGCGGAGGTCATCCAGCACTTTCTGCTGCTCTGCCGACAGACCGACACCATTCTCCTGCAATTCCTGTATCCAGTGCAGCGCCTGCTGCTGAACCTGGGGAAGCAGCATCCCCCAGTTCCACTGGGTATCCGCAAGGGCACCCCAGAAGAGAAACGCTTCATAAGGAATGTCCAGGTTGCATTCGTAGTCGTTTATCATTAGCTGTGTAATATCTTCCACGGTTTTCCCACGGTGGAGTTCTTCCTCAAACTGATCCTTTACATCCAGGGAAGTATCATTGTCGTACAGCCTATGTCCCCATGTGCCCATTGTCGAATCCCTCCATGTTAGTTATTGGTCCAATATAAAATTTCATTTGTCATCTGATTCCATCCGTAGTCCAGCACGCCCTTTGCTAACTCTTTGTATACCCCCCAATATTGTGGGGCAATGCTATTAATTTGGTTGTTCATTTTGTCAACTGTGTTGATTGTATGATAATATGCCATGCCAGCTTGTTCAAGGGCTCTGGACTCAGAGTGATTCAATCCCGAAGCAATTACATCCATGCGTAGGCCGCTGCGAGCTGGATTTTGACTGTGGGCCTCACGCCGCCTATCAACATTTTTTCCGTCCGACGTATTGAACGGTTCCACCTTCGTCCACCAAAACGTAAACAGAGTTGTCTCTCTTGCTGGAATCCGCCGCTATTCTTTCTAGGGCATAACTGGTTGCACTTGCAATTGCTGTCGCCCCAGCCACAGCCAATGCGGTCGTTGCAATGGCAGAAGCGGCCGATCCAGCAGATAATCCAAGCGCAAGACTTCCACCAGCAGCAACTGCCGGAATTGCAGCTCCACAGGTAGCCACAACCGCCGCAGCAACAGCAACAGTTGCAGCTACAGCAGCAACTCCTGCTAAAACGGTACTTAACTTTGGCCAATTGCCGGTAAGATCTGAATACATAACCGGATTATTAAGGGCATACGTAAACATATTGTTTCCCTTAATATTTCCGACTTGGCCAATTGCTGCATCAGGATTGATAAACCTACCCACCGCCGGGTCATAATACCTGCTATTGAGATAATAGAACCCAGTCTCCTGGTCGTAGACGTATCCGCGGTACCGCAGGGGGTTCAGCTCCGCCAATGTACCGGACATGGCAAGGATGTTGCCCCAAGCGTCGTAGGCATAGAGAGGAATGCCGTGCTGGCTATTACATCATTTGTTGAGGCCAGCGCATATTTCTCCCTGAAAAATTCGATAAAGCGATCAACTACTTCGTCAACCTTGTCGTTTGTGAAATACCAATTTTTCAGAACATGGAGGGTCTCGGTCAAAATGATTTCTTGGCTTTCCTTGCTGAACTGACGAGCCCATTTGTCAACATGGTCTTTGTCTAATGACCGGGGTAATTCTCCCGACCGATAGTTGCCAATTATATTGGCAATGCCTTGCAACAATTCGCTCCGCATTTGGAATGCCTCCTTTGGATAGCTTTGGTAATGTATCATAGAGAATACGTAATTGGAGGGCTGCTTCCATATTAAGGTCGCAGCCCTCTGTTGTTTGCTACTTGCGCATCAGGAAACCTATATTGACGATAAAGATCCAGTTGAAAATCTACTCATAATCATCTGGTAATTATAGACCTGATATTTGCTAAAAGGAAATTGGTTAACTGTAGGATTAAACGGGCCAAGATTATTAGCTTTTTTGCCGCCAAATTGCGAATGATAGTGTCTATTATTTGCGCCCAATTCGATGATCGCAAGGATGATTATCAGTAAGACGCAAAAGTAAATACTTTATGGTAATTCGTATGCGTCGGGATAAAATTGGTCGCCATTCAGAATTCGGAAAAAATACTGCTGAACCAAGCTGTTTCCCCATTCCTCGGGCGTGAGAGCTCTCCAAATTTGTCCACACACGTTTTGGTATTCTGTATCATCTTCCATCGCTTCATAGTACATTGCTTTCGCAAGCAAATCCTGAGGCGCAAGCTGATAAGCGCTTTTCATCATTTCAATGCCCTTATCATACCAACCATTATAATCACCATGATAATTAATAAAGAAATATGGCATAACTTTAATCATATAGCCAAAGAAAGCGTTGAAGCAGGCACATGCAGAAAAATGATCCAATCCGTATTGCGTTACTTCCATCAGCCATACCATTATATCATCGGAACGAGGCAGTTCTACACTGGGGGTCTGTAGAAATGGATTTGACTTTGCTTCATCAATGATGAGCAGCGTGTACCACATTTGCGTTCCAGCTGCCACAAGCGCACATAGATTGGTGGGGTCGTGAATCCACTTATCATATACGAATCGGGCTGCAGCGCTCCATTCTTCTCTGCTCTCAAATTTTGCTATAATTGGATCAAAGCTAATTCTTGAAATTTCCAAAAATATCAACTCCGTTCATAGAGATTATTTCCGGACATGTATCCATGATGACGCAAAGGATCCTCCATAAATTAGGAGAGTCGTGCCCCAAATAGCACTTACCGGGAGCCTTCTCCTTGCTTTTGATGTAGAAATAATTATTGGATATACGGTATAGCGTCAGATAATTGCTGGATTAATCCATCGGCAGAAACCCATATTTTTACCATAACCTCCACTCCAATTTCTTCATATAGCTTATAATATCTTATTATTGTATTACCATTTAACAAGGTCATGGATTCTGTCTTATCCGCATTTTCAATTACTTCCTTTAGAATTGGTAAAAGCATTGGCCATGAATTGCCGCCGTCAGGATCAATACCGAATCTTTTCCATCCTTTAACATGTTTACGATTCGTCCCTTTGAGAATATGATTATGGTCGCCTTTTCCCCAATCAATTGAGTTTACAGTTACTTTGGACACAGCAGCATTCTTTTCACGCAGGTATCTTCCTAAAGAACATATAACAAGTATTGAAAACAGCACATCGCCAAAGGGCAGCGGACCATCAAGCAATGGTAACATGGCTGCACCACCTAATTCCCCTACAAGCGCCGCACTTTGTCCATCAATATCTATATGTTGCAGAGGACTATTAAGGCAATACACAAACATATTGCAGCCCAAAATGCCTTGACCAGTAGTTGCATACGAATCTGCACTAATAAATCTACCGACAGCGGGGTCATAATACCGGCTTTGCAGATAGTAGAATCCAGTTTCCTGATCATAGACATACCCGCGGTACCGCAGGGGGTTCAGCTCCGCCAATGTACCGGACATGGCAAGGATGTTGCCCCAAGCGTCGTAGGCATAGCTTGCTCCGCTGCCGCCATCAGCACGTTCCAGACTCATCACATCCCCCTGAAGGTTGGTGATGTAATAGTAGACGGTGCCATTGCAGGTCATGGTCAGCGGCGCGCCATTGGCATCGTAGCTGAAATCCAGAATGTCGTCCCCAACGGTCATCCGCATCAGCTTGTCACCGGCATAGATGTAGCTGTAGGTCTTGTCGTCGCTTATCCTCCTGGTGCGCAGGCCGCTGGTGTTGTACTCCATCTGCCAGTCCCGCGTATCCAGCTTCACCGTGGCGATCCGGGTGCTGCCCATGTCGCCGTTGGCGTCGGTGATGAAGCAGCGGTACTCCGCTCCTTCGCTCTCTGCCGTCAGCTCTACCCGCAGGTTGGGAGAAGTCTCACCGGTCAGATACTCAACTAACACTTTCGCCTACCCGCTCGTCGTCCTTGCTGAGTCTGCAATAGACTGCTGCGCTGTAAATGGTTTGCTCATTTCTCACTTGCCCCATAAGTTGTTCCTTTCTCGGAACAAAGTGAATCTCGAGATTGTTCGGTTTCTTTTATTATACCGTGGTGTCTGCTCTCCGTCAATGCAACAGCACTTGACAAAAATACTGCTGTAAAGACACCTTCTGGATTTTGCGTGCTGGAAAGCACTCGTCAACAATCAGCTTGACCTTAACTATAGTTGTCTCCTTTACCGTGAGAGTAACAGCCGGAGGGAGAAAAGTCCCCCCAACCGTTTCCTCACTTAAAGGCGAAATGCAAGTCTCATTTTTGAATATTCACAAAATATTTACATATTACAAGCGACCTACTATGTACCAGCTCCCACCGAACAGCCTTTTGGGTACAAAAAAGCTGTTCGGTGGGATAATCCCAAGCCCTTAAAGGTTTCGGGTATATTCCTGACAAGTCTGTGCTTGGGTAACCTAACGCGATGCTTGCTGGTATTTGTCATTGCCGATACTGAATCAATATGGATTCTACAAGTATTACAAGCCGATAGTACACTACTAATTCATTTTTTTCTATTCCTGTTGATTGATTTATCAATTCTGAAAAAACAGCTTTTTCGGCTTTAGAAATAATCTCACTCGATGGGAGTTCGATGAGTTTCGATCGCCTTATCAATTGAGAGCAGTACCCTCCTATAACAGAATCAATAACCATAAGTTCTGGAGAACCCCTACGAATTACCGTAGGAATGCTAGAGTTTAAAAATGCTTTCAAAATGTACTCGTGTTGTTTGCTTTTCATTAGATTCACCTATACCAGAACGTTAAAATCTTACCAGCCGATGTAAACATTCCGCCTTGTCCAGTCGAATAAGTTAAATTCCAGGATGCATTTCCATAATTGTAGTTGTAGGTATACTTCAATACTGAAGAATTTCGATTGGCAAAACTTACCGCATCTTGTGTATATTTGAATACATTGTTTCCCTTTGTCAATCCTTCGCTTACGACGTGCTTATTGTAGTGGTATTTCATTGATTGATACCCTGATTTAAAGGTGCCACTATCCCATGCTTTCGCTGCTTGTGAAACTTTTATTGCACTACCGGCAGCGCCTGTTATTGCGCCAGTGACGGCACCTGACAATGCCCCGTCGCTCATTCCATTAAGTGCGGCCGTGCCTGCTCCGCTCCAACTGCCAGTAGACACCCTATGACTTACTGCCCCCGTCGCAGCACCCATTGCAGCGCCAGAAACCATCCCGATAGCAGCTCCTTTGGCAGCTCCTACCGCAATGACGGCTGCTGCAGTTCCTGCACCCGCTGTTGCAACAGTGACGGCTGCTACAGCGGCAACAACAGCTACAACTGCAACTGCTATTACGACTTTTTTAGCCCAACTTGGCCAAGTACCAGTTTCATCAGACATGTTAACTGGATTGTTAAAGCAGTATGCAAACAAGTTGTATTGCGCAAAGCTCTCAAAATCTGCAGTTAATGTTTCTTGAATGTCTGCATTTATCCACCGACCGATCTCAGGATCATAATAACGGTTGGATACATAGTAGAAACCAGTCTCCTGGTCATAGACATACCCACGATACCGCAGGGGGTTCAGCTCTGCCAATGTACCAGACATGGCAATGATGTTGCCCCAGGCATCGTAAGCATATTGGGCTCCGCTGCCGCCATCGGCACGTTCCAGCTTCATTACATCGCCCTGCAGGTTGGTGATGTAATAGTAGACGGTGCCATTGTAGGTCATGGTCAGAGGCGTGCCGTTGGCATCGTAGCTGAAATCCAGAATGTCGTCCCCAACGGTCATCCGCATCAGCTTGTCACCGGCATAGATGTAGCTGTAGGTCTTGTCGTCGCTTATCCTCCTGGTGCGCAGGCCGCTGGTGTTGTACTCCATCTGCCAGTCCCGCGTATCCAGCTTCACCGTGGCG
>OLWH01000985.1_pt1 | contig 11874 bp, 10 predicted proteins | sample 1673381 | NCBI WGS metagenome assembly OLWH01 (sample SAMEA103958110, study PRJEB25191) | human gut metagenome | reverse complement strand
ATAGGCGCGCATGATCTTTCCGCGCCGCGCAAGCATGCCGAAGTCGGCCTCGTCAAGCCAGGATATATCCGTTCCGTCAGCTGTGCGATCATTAACGGCAAGCACCAGAGTTTTTTCTCCCGGCGCACGGCAGACCTCATCAAGCGTCTGATCGGCAGCGGCGGCGTTTTTTATAAGTATCATCCTTGCTCCGCGCTTGCCGAGCGGAAAGCTCTCCATCCTGCCGAAGCCGCAGTCAAAGTCCTGCGCCGCGTCGACAGCCTGCTTTAACGGCACACCACAGGCGACGGCGGCGGCGACAGCGCCGACGCTGTTATAGACATTGTAAAGCCCCGGCAGCGCCGGAGTGCAGACCGTTTTATCGCCGTCGGCGCGCAGAACGAAGCTCCCGTCCGGGAACACCGACTCTGCGCTCACATCCGGCGCACTTCGCGCAAAGCCGCAGGAGCAGGAAAACACGCCGAGGTTTGCGTAGCTGAGTCCCTTGTAGCCGAGCCTTTTTCCGCAAATTGGGCAGGTATCGTCCTCACCGCTGCCGACGCAGGTTTTCTTATGCTCACCGAGTCCGTAGTACACGGTTCTGTTTGGGCACAGACGCGAAACCGACGCTGCCATCGGGCAATCGGCATTTATGACGGCTGTCGTATCGGGCGTATCACGCAGTCCGGCTGCGATGCAGTCACGCGGATGCGCCACCGTACCGTAGCGGTCGAGCTGATCGCGAAAAAGATTTGTAATGAGCAAAACGCGCGGCCTGAGCTTGCCGAGAACGAGCCTGCACGCGGCCTCATCGCATTCGATCACGGCGCTTTCGCACCTGACCGAGCCGAACAGACTTTTGTTCATGATAAGCTCTGCCGTTATCCCCGGCATGAGGTTTGCTCCCGATCGGTTTGCACACACGCTTCTGCCGGAGTTTTGCAGGGCGCGCTCTATTATGCGCGCCGATGTGGTTTTGCCGTTTGTCCCCGTAACGGCGATTATATCGACATTTTTTGCAGCGTACCCGAGGATATCGGGGCATATCTTGAGTGCCAGCGCTCCGGGGAGCGAGGTTGCGCCGAAATTAAACAGCCGCAACAAGCAGTGCGTGGCCTTACAGACCACGCACGCAAAAAATATCATGAGATTTTTCAATTATTCGACAGTCACCGACTTTGCAAGATTTCTGGGCTTATCGATATCGCAGCCACGCAGCAGCGCAACATAGTACGCAAAAAGCTGAAGCGGCACAACGCCCAGAGAAGGCTGAAGTATCGTGTGTGTCTCGGGAACGGAAATGACGTTCTCCACGGTCTTTTTCATCTCGGCAACATTGCTCTCGGTCGTGAGCGCAAGCACATCCGCGCCGCGCGCCTGAACCTCAACGATGTTGCTCATGGCTTTGTCAAACAGCGGCTCGTAGGTGCCGAGGGCTATGACGAGGGTACCGTCCTCGATGAGGGAAATGGTTCCGTGCTTAAGCTCGCCCGATGCGTATGCCTCGGAGTGGATATAGGATATCTCCTTAAGCTTGAGCGAGCCCTCAAGACCCATGGCATAGTCAAGGTTGCGGCCGATGAAGAACACGGAATTGTGGTTGAAGTAGTTCGAGGCAAAATGCTTTATATCCTCGATATCCTCAAGCATCTGCTCCATCTTGCCCGGCAGGCGCAGCAGCTCCTCGATTATCTCGTCGTACTGCGCGGCGCTTACAGTGCCGAGAGCGTCGGCAAAGTAAAGCCCCAGCATGTTGAGCAGGACAAGCTGCGTGCTGTATGCCTTAGTTGTTGCAACGGCGATCTCGGGGCCGGCCCAGGTGTAGAGCACATCGTCCGATTCTCTGGCTATGGAGCTGCCGACAACGTTTACTATCGAAAGTATGTGCGCGCCCCTTGCCTTTGCTTCGCGCAGCGCCGCCATCGTATCGAGCGTTTCGCCCGATTGGCTGATGACGATAACGAGCGTCTTGTCATCGACAAGCGGATCACTGTAACGGAATTCCGAAGCGAGGCAGACCTCGACCGGCTTGCGCATGAGTCGCTCAAGATTATACTTGCCCACCACACCAACATGATATGACGAGCCGCAGGCGATTATGAATATGCGGCTTACATCCTTGATCTGCTCGGCGGTAAATTTCATATCCTCAAACACGATGCGGTTATCGCGGATGCGGCTGAACGCCGTTTTGCGTATAGCTTCGGGCTGCTCCATGATCTCCTTGAGCATGAAGTGGGCATAGCCGCCTTTTTCGGCCGCGGATACATCCCAGTCGATCGTGTGGTGCTCTTTTTCGATGGTCTGCTCCATGGCATTGTAAAACTGCACCTTGTCGGCGGAGATGACGGCGACCTCGCCGTCTTCCATATACGAAACGTCGCGCGTGTGCTTTATTATCGCGGTGACGTCGCTTGCTATGTAGTTGCTGCCCTCGCCGTAGCCGATAAGCAGCGGCGCATCCTTACGCGCGGCGATGAAATGCTCCGGCTCGTCAACGCACAGTATACCCAGCGCATACGCGCCCTCGATGCGGCGCAGAACGCGGAACACAGCCTCAAGCGCATTGCCGCACTCGGCATAGTAGAACGAAACGAGCTGGCTTACCACCTCGGTGTCGGTATCGGAGATGAATTTATAGCCGTTGGATATAAGAAAATCGCGCAGCTCAACATAGTTTTCGATTATGCCGTTGTGAACAACGGCGATCTTGCCGTCGCCGCTGAGATGGGGATGGGCATTGACGTCGTTCGGCTCGCCGTGCGTTGCCCAGCGTGTGTGGCCGATGCCGATGGTGCCCTCTACGCTTTTGCCGCCCTGTATCATATCCCTGAGCACCTTCAGGCGGCCCTTTGATTTTTTGACCTGCAGCTTTTTATCGCCGGATATAACGGCGATACCGGCAGAGTCATAGCCTCGGTATTCCAGTCTTTCCAGTCCGTCAAGCAGTATGGGAGCTGCCTGCTCCCCTCCTGCAAAGCCAACTATTCCGCACATAAGCAAAAATTCCTTTCGGATAAAAATACTTCGATAATATTGATTGTCATTATACCAGTTTATTCTCACATTTGCAATCAATAAGGCCGCCGAATCTCTCCGGCGGCCCTCTTGATTTTGTAAACTTTTAAAAAACGAACTGCACGAGCAGCATGTACGCGACGGTGCCTCCTCCGACGGAAAGAAGCAGGTTTTCCTTCCACTTGTAGCTCAAAACCACAAACAGAGCCGCGATAAGCTCCGGCAATCCGTGCGAGCCTGTGAATATCGGCGTATTTTTAAAGCAATAGACCACGAGCAGACCCATGAGCGCCGGCGGCAGCACGCGGCCGAGGTATTTTACAAACGCCGGAGTTTCCTTCTTGCCGGAAAAGGCCAAAAACGGCAGCCAGCGCGAGATCTGCGTTCCGACGGCTATGGCGAGGATGATGATAAGCGTCTGAATAACGGTAAGCTTCACAGTTTATTCCTCCCCAACCAAAAGACTAAGAGCATGCCGGTAAGCGCCGGAATGAGGAACATCGTCGGCCCGAAGGCTATGCGCGCAAGCAGCGTCACGGCAACGCCGATGATGCACGCCGGGCGCTTGGCCTTGTCCTTCCACTGCTGGAGGAAGAACACGATAAACAGCGCGTTGAGCGCAAAATCAAGCCCCGTTGTGTCAAACGTTATGATCTTGCCGAGCACACTGCCGAGCGCCGTGAGGCCGCACCAGTAAACATACAAGAGCAGAGTCTGCCCGAAGAAGAAATACCGCGGCTCCATCCCCTCCGGAGCATCGGAGGATACCGCCAGCGAGAAAGGCTCATCGGCCAGAGCATAGATAAGAAACGGCTTGAACGGCTGCGTATCCTTATATTTTTCAAGCAGCGCAAGTCCGTAAAACGTGTGTCGGAAATTCACGAAATAGCTCATTATGAGCATCTGCACAGGGTCAAATCCGGCCGCCATCATCGGCACCGCCGCGATCTGCATTCCGCCGCAGAAGCATATCATTGAAAACAGCAGCGTCCACAGTGGGCCGTAGCCAAGCTCCTCCATCAAAACGCCGTAGGTCAGTGCAACGAATATCCATCCGAAGAAGATCGGAACCGTGGACGGGAACGCGGCCTTGACACCGCGAAAAACTTCTTTTATCTCAACTTTTCTTTTCATGGCAATAAAAAAGCGCAGCCGAAAACGACTGCGCAGTGCTTTCTGAAATTTGCGCGCTTATCAGATAAGGTTCAGCACGAGGGTGAGGATAACGAAAGCGATTGCAAACCACTTGGTGGCCTTTGCAAGCTTTGCATCCAGAGACTTTGCCTTGCCCTTGCTCAGGAAGGTCTCTGCGCCGCCGGCGATCGCGCCGGACAGGCCCGCGCTTTTACCGCTCTGCATAAGAACAACGACCGTTACCGCAAGGCCGGAGAGGAGCTGAAGGATGGTGAGAATGAGTTTCAAAGTGTTCATTTATATTCAATCCTTTCGATTTTGACATATTAGCCTATCTACTATACCACAAGCATTTCCGGAATACAAGAAAAATTTACACTATTTTTTTACCATACCTGCCATCGGAGCAGGAAAAAGATGAAATACACGAAAAACAGGAGCGCGCTCAGCAGGACAAGTACGCGCTCGGTGCGCGCATTTTCCGCAAGCGCCGACATTGCCGCCGGGAGCGAGAGCATCGCCGCAAGATATCGCGGCGCGCTCAGAAGCCATGTCGCGCCCATCGTCACGACAAAATACGCGATAAAATACGCCGTATACGATGCGCGTATCCTTTTCGCGGCAAATATCATCGCTGCGAGCGACAAAAGCTGCGCCAAAAGGTTCGGCAGCCACAGTCCCCAGAAAAGCGCTGGGCGGCCTGCCGCCGATACAGCGTTTTCCGTCTGATACGCAGCGGTGCCGAAAAACCAGCCGAGCCGCTGATTCCAGTGTATGCTCTGATACTCCATGAATTTAAACGCATCGCCGGACACTGAGTAGTTTATCATGCAATAGGCCGCAAAGCCGAGCGGCACCATAAACAAAGCCAGATATTCGCGCGGCTTTGCCCTCGAACGAACAAGCTCAAACAGGATCGGCACGACGAGGATCAGCCCCGGCGAGCGCGTGAACGCAGCATATGCGCCCAAAAGGCCTCCGGTTCGTATCCTGCCGGTGCGGACAAGATACAGGCACGACACCGTGCACAGGACAAAAAGGCTCTCGCTCATGGGTGCTGCAAAGAAAAACGCCGCCGGGCAGAGCGCAAAAAATTTCACCGCGCGCAGAGCCGCCGCGCTTTCCATGTCAAGGCACATTAGCTTATACAGCATAACGCCCGAGCCTGCAAAGCAAAGCGCCGAAACGAAAAGCCCGGCTGCGAGGCAGTCGCCCGTGAGATACGAAAAAAGTCTCACGACAACGGGGTAGCCCGGCAGGAAAACGAGCTGCACGAGCCTGTCCCACTCGCCGTCGGACAGGTACCAGTCGCGCGCTATGTCCATATAGTGCTGACTGTCGGTGCACAGCCAGAAGCGAACATAGCCGCCAACGGTCTCGTCATAGCCGAGAATTTTACGCAGAACAAAGCCGAGTATGAGGATAACGACATCCCATATTATAATAAGCGCAAAAATGCGCGCGCAGACCGTGCCGTCGGCCGTGCCGAGGCGATTTTCGCCTTTTTCTCGCCAGGACGCGCACCACTCGGGCACAAAGCGCAGGCACAGCGCGAGCATAAGCAGCGCACTGATAACGGCGGCGGCATAGCCGGCTGCGCCGTAGCTGCTGCCGGCGCACCAGAGCGCAAACACCGCCGCAAGCGTGGCCGTGCCGAGCGCGGATATTAACTTTTCGGGAAATTTATCGTTGAGCATGACCTTTATAATAACATAACCGCGGCGCAAATTAAAGCCCCGGCAATTGACTTCACCGCGGCACGGTGCTAATATTCTTGCATAAATCATTTAAGGAGGGCATCAAAACGCAGGAAGACAAGTCATTTCTCGGCACGCAGCCGATAAAAAAGCTGTTGCCGAAGCTCGCTGTGCCGACGGTTATCGCGCAGCTTGTCAACATGCTGTACAACATCGTTGACCGCATATACATTGGACACATTCCCGAGGTCGGCAGTCTTGCGCTGACCGGCATCGGCGTTTGCATGCCGCTTATACTCATCGTTTCGGCCTTTTCGGCCTTCGTTGCGTCCGGCGGCGCTCCGCGAGCGTCGATATTCATGGGGCGCGGCGACGGCGACTCGGCGGAAAAGACGCTCGGCGGCTGCCTTACGATGCAGGTTATCATCTCACTGCTGCTCACCGCCGCCATGCTCATATGGAAAGACGAGCTTCTCTATCTTTTCGGCGCAAGCGAAAACACCATTTCCTACGCCGCCGACTACATGGGCATATACGCCCTCGGCACGATTTTCGTGCAGATAACGCTGGGCCTTAACTCTTTTATAACCGCGCAGGGCTTTGCAAAGGTCGGCATGAAAACGGTGATAATAGGCGCGGTGCTCAACATAGTGCTCGACCCGGTGTTCATATTCGCGCTGGGCATGGGCGTAAAGGGCGCGGCACTCGCGACGATCATCTCGCAAGCGGTATCCTGCGCGTGGGTCATCTCGTTTCTCTGCGGCAGCAAAACGGTTCTGCGGCTTAAAAAGGAAAATCTTCTGTCCGGGCTGCGGCTTACTCCTCCGTGCATTGCGCTGGGTCTTTCGGTTTTTGTCATGCAGGCAAGCGAGAGCGTCATATCCATGTGCTTCAACACCTCCCTACTGCGCTACGGCGGCGATATCGCAGTCGGCGCAATGACGATACTTTCAAGCGTAATGCAGTTTGCAATGCTGCCGCTTCAGGGCGTTGCGCAGGGCGCGCAGCCTATAACAAGCTATAATTTCGGCGCAGGAAACTCCGCACGCGTTCGCGAAAGCTTCCGCCTGCTGCTGACGGTGTGCCTTGTGTATTCCGTTGCACTGTGGGGGCTTGTCATGCTGTTTCCGCGCATTTTCGTCGGAATGTTCGCCTCGGATACGCAGCTTATCGACTTTGCCTCGCGCGCTTTGAGGATCTACTGCGGCGCAATGTTCATCTTCGGCATACAGATATCATGCCAGATGACCTTCGTTTCCATAGGCTATGCCCTGTGCTCGATCATCGTCGCCGTTATGCGCAAATTTGTGCTGCTCATTCCGCTTATCTACATCATGCCGCAGCTTTTATCCGACAAGGTAAGCGCCGTTTACGCCGCTGAGCCTGTAGCAGATTCTTTGGCCGTGATCTTCACAGCCGTTATGTTCGCCGTAAACTTCAAAAAAGCCCTGCGGAAGATGGACGAAAAATAACTGCGCCGAGCTAAGCCGACGCAGTTGACAATTTGAAATCTTTGGGCTATAATCAAATCACAAGGAGCGATGACCAACGGTCAGCCCTGTATGTAACTAAAATCTAAAGCATAAGTATTAGAGCCGTCACTTGGCAGAGTGGCGGCTCTTGCTTTTTACACATATCGTTATCGTGTATTTGAAAACATGAAACGTTATCGTAATCGGCATGTGCTCACCCCCCTCTCGGGTGGTGTAGCTGACCGTCTCTCCCCTTGCTTGCCAAAATTATACCATAATATTCACAATTTGCAAGAAGGAGCTTTGGCTATGTGTTTTGCAAAGCTTAAGGCTGTTTTTCCAGCTCAAAGCCGACGGAAAGGCGGTTTTCGCCCTCACCGTACCGATACTGCATCGACGTGCTCATCTTGCGCACCATGTGCAGCCCGAGGCCGCCGATGGGGCGCTCCTCCGCCGGGAGCGTTATATCCGGCGCAGCGGCAGCAGTCGGATCATAAGGCTTTCCGTTGTCGCGGAAGTTCAGATACAGTGTGTCGCCCTCGCGGCTGAGAGAAAGCGAAGCCAGCGCAGCGCCGCTGTAATGAACGATGTTTGACCATATCTCGTCGGTGACAACCTGCATCCGGCGCAGCGTTTTCTGCGGCGTGTTAGCCGTTTCAAGTCTGTCGGCCAGAAACGCCTGCACAATGGCATAAGAGTTTTCATCCGGGACCATGGTGGTAACGGCCTTATCCTGCATTGCATTGATTCTCACGCAAAGCATGGTGATATCGTCCGACTGCGGCATATCACCTACAAAGCCGTGCAGCGCAGCCGACACTCTCGAGCAGATATCCTGCACGTCGGTGCCGTTTTCGGCGGCAGACAGGAAGTCTTTAAGCCGGGCTTCGCCGAACAGGTCATTTTGCCCGTTTGCCGCCTCCGTTACACCGTCGGTGTAAAGATAAAGCGCGTCGCCGGGGCAAAGTTTCAGCGTATGCAGGCGGTATCGGGTCTTCTCCGTTCCGGCGAGGACGAAATTGGGCTTTGTCCGCAGATACTCAAACTGCCCGTCACATCGGCGGAGCAGCGGCGGATTATGGCCGGCGTTTACATAGTCAAGCTCGCCCGTGCGCATATCGAGCTTTCCCATCCACGAGGTCAGGAACATATCGGTGTCGTTTCCGTCGCACAGCTTGGCGTTTGCGCGCGTGAACACCTCGTCCACGTTCCGTCCGCTTTCCACAAGATCCTTCAGCAGCGTTTTTGCACGCATCATGAACATTGCCGCCGGTATGCCCTTTCCCGATACGTCGGCGATGAGGAACACCAGCGTGTATCTGTCGAGCAGATAGAAATCATAGAAGTCTCCGCCGATTTCCTTGGCTGCATGCATGGACGCAAACAGATCAAAATCCGGCCGAGCCGGAAACACTCTCGGCAGCGCCGCGTTCTGGATTTGCCTTGCGACCTCAAGCTCCTGATCTATCCGCTCTTCCGCCGCGTGGATATAGTGCTTGAGCGAGGAAACCGTGGCGTTAACATCATCGGACAGCTCGGCAAACTCCTTATAGGCGCGCACATTGATCACCGTGTCAGGGTCGCCTGCCGCTATCGCCTTCAGGCCGTCGTTGACCCGCTCCAGATTGCAGGTCACCTTCTTTTTGAGAATCTGATATATAAGGATAAACAGCGCCGTATAGATCAGCACTTCCATGAACGCCACAAGATACAGCGTCACATTGCGGTAAAGCGCCGCGTCATCCGTTGTGATGCGGTAAATGATCTGCGGGTAAAGCTGCCCGTTATAAAAAATGCTATAACAACGCACACCAGCAGCCAAAAGCCGAAATCATAGCTTATCCGGCGCGATTTGATATCAATGTGCTTTCTCTGTCCCGAAGCGGCGCAGACGATCGTTGACAGCATCAGCGCAATGCCATTGCACAATATCATCGTGAACGAGCACTGCTGCACGAACGAGAAAGCGTGATACACGTCGCCGAGATTGGTCGCCAGCACAAGGAGCATATGCAGCACTTCCATCGTAGCGCCGATGCCGAAAGCCGACAGCACTCCGGGGCGGTTCTCGTCAAACAGCGTGCGGCGCATCAGTCCGCTGAAAACGCCGGCCAGAAACGCTGCCAGCGAGCAAGCTGCCCTTGTTACCATGCCGCCGCCCCAGCACACGCAAAGCCAGCGGTAAATTCCGCCGATTGTACCGGCTATCAGGCCTGCCGGGCCGCCGAACAGAAGTCCGGCGCACAGCGGCGCGGCATCGCGAACGTTCATTACCACGCCGTCCGCGCCCCTGGCAGCGGCGATAATGAAGATAAACTCCGCGGCAATGAGCGGTTTGTGCATAACCGTTCCGATAGGCAGCGCAAATCGAACAAGCTTTCTGTCAATGCCGAAGCCGCGCTCGCATGCCTCGTACGACTCGGCAAACGCCACCGACGACGAGGCCGAGGCAAGCTGAACCATAAACGACGGCTTGAGTATCGTCCATAATTTCGCGACCGGTATTTTAAGCCGGAGCACAACCAGCACAAACTGCGACGCCGTTACGGCCGCAAGGAACGCCGCAAGCAGCAGCGTGACCTTTACATATGTAATAAGCCCGGAAACATCCGTCGTCAAAGCCGTGTCTGCCAGGCTCAGATAAACAAACAGCGGAAGCACCTTCTCAAAGCCGACCAGTATGCGGCAGATCAGCGCGTTTCCTTCCTGCACAAGGCGCTCCGCCGTCCGCACCTGCCGCTGCAAAAACAGCATTGCAACGCCAAGCACCGTGCCGAGAAAGACGATTTGGATCATATTGCACTGCACAAACGGCGTGATAATATTATCCGGCACGATATCGGTTATAAACTCAATGATTGAGCCGGCGCCGTTTTCGCCCCGAAGCCCCATCGGAACGGGAAGCACAGCGCGCACACAAGTCCGGCGCACAGGATGATGACAAACGTGCTCAGCAGAAATCTCGTGCAGGCATAGCGCCCGACCTTATCAAGGCTTTTCGGACTTCCTGCGCTGAGGATACCATCCACAACGGCAAACAGCATCATTGGCGATACGATCGCCGTCAGAAACCGCGAACCTATATCAAAAAGCAGATGTATCAGATAATTCAGCTCCGTGTTGACAACGTTCTGCCAGAGCAGGCGCAGGACGATCCCCGTTGCAAGCGCCAGCGCCATGGCAAGAAACACATGCTGCACACGGCGGCTTTTTTCGGCCTCGACGGAGATATAAACGCTGTTCTGCCCATGGTCGAACTGAAATATCCAGCCGATTCCCAGCGTAGCCAGAAGGCTGTCGGCAAGGCCGCCGCCAAGCGCGCTTTCTCCGCTGAGTGGATCGCAGCGGTAGCCCGGCTCTATAAGCACCAGCGAGATGTTCAGCCAGCGCCCCTTTTGTTCAATGCTCAGCTGTATTTCCGCATCCTTGACCTCGGCCATCCAATGCAGCATAAATTCTTCCGCGCTGAGCTGAATCCGAAGAATATCCCGTCGTTTCAGGAACGGATAAACCGTAAGCGATTCCCTTATTTTTTGAGAAACCGTGTCCACGCCGTGTGCGTTAAGCGGCGTTGTTTCCGTAACTATTGTTTTCATATCAAGCACCTGTGTACTGTCGCGGCAACGCAACACTTTTGCCGTTTTTGTCTGAAATATTTTACGACAAAATATGTCGTTTTTTAAGCTTGCCGCGCAAAAAGCTCTCCCGAAATTCGGGAGAGCTTTTTGCAGTGAGAGCTTTTTATCTTATAAAATTTGTTGCTATCGGCTCTTCCTCATCCGGAAGGCCGAATTTTTCTTTGCCGAGGGCTATGCTTTTCATAAGAAACGTCATGTTCCGCGCAAGCGTGCGCATGGACTGTCTGCCCTCCTCGTCAAACTCCGCCTCGCCTGCCGCTCTGCCGTGGATGCTGTTCCAATACTGGCTTGATGCAACCGGCATTCCGGAGATGGTAAAATATTTGTTCAGCTCATCAAATGTCGCAGAACATCCGCCACGTCTTGCACAGGCAACGCTTGCTCCCACTTTCATCGTTTTATCAAAATGACTGCTGTAGAACAGTCTGTCAAGACAGGCGATCAGAGTTGCATTTGCAGACGCATAGTACACCGGACTTGCGATTACAAGACCATCTGCTGCCTCAAATTTGGTTGCCATCTCATTCACCACATCATCAAAAACACATTTGCCTTTTTCGTAGCAGGAACCACAGGCAATACAGCCACGGACTGCCTGGTTTCCGATTACAATATTTTCTACTTCTATACCATTTTCTTTGAAAACATTTTCCATCTCGCGAAGTGCAATGGCTGTGTTACCATTTGCTTTCGGGCTTCCGTTGAGCATAAGTACTTTTAAATTTTCTTTCATGATAAACTCTTCCTTTCTGGTAATCATACCATCTTGTTTTACTATGATTTTATTTTCCTCTTTTTTTCTTTTCTCTGCAAGATGGAAATGATGATATATTTTTTAGCACACAAAAATGCAGCAGATTTCTCTGCTGCACTTCTTATAAAGTGGAGAATACGAGATTCGAACTCGTGACCTCCTGCTTGCAAGGCAGGCGCTCT
>OLWH01000980.1_pt1 | contig 11904 bp, 8 predicted proteins | sample 1673381 | NCBI WGS metagenome assembly OLWH01 (sample SAMEA103958110, study PRJEB25191) | human gut metagenome | reverse complement strand
GGGATTCTGGAGGCTTGCCAGGCACCGGTGGTGCTGCACGTGCTCCTCATAGTCGTCCCGGAAGCCCTCCAGGCCGTCCACCACCAGACGGGCCGCGTCACGGCCGATGGCGCAGTCGGCGGTGTTGACGATGCTGCTGGCGGTCTTTTCAATGATCGCCAGCGTGGACATGTCCGCCTGACCGTCCAGCACCATCTCGATCAGCTTGGTCAGCTGGCCCAGTCCGATACGGCAGGGCACACACTTGCCGCAGGTCTGGGCATGGCACAGCTGCAAAAAGGTCAGCGACATATCCACCGGGCACAGACCGGGAGGTGAGGCCGCGATGCGGCGCTCAACGTCGCGGTAAAGGTTATCCACCACAGTCTGCGCTTTGCTGGGCGTCTTGATATCAAGTCTGCTCAAAGGGTGGTCACTCCTTTCCTCTCTGACGCCCTGTAAAAGTATATAGGGCGGTATGTTAGCATACAGTATGGCACAAATTTTATCGTTCGTCAACATTTCTCACGAATTATTTACTTACAAGAAACAAAATCCACCATTTGCCTTTCCGGGAAGGACAGTCATACCGTCAAAAGGGAGAAATCCGCGCCGCCGCCGCTTTTTTGGCGAAAAAGCAGTTTACATTTGCCGCCCGATGCGTATAAAATAGGGGCAATGAATATACGTACCCGAGGAGGTTATCAACTATGATCCAACTGACGAACCACGGCATGTATCTGGTGGACGGCGTTCCCTGTGAGCAGGCGGACGTTGCCCAACAGGAGGCGCGGCAAGGCACCATGGCATGGCGTATCCTGCAAGGCCACAATGTATCCGGCGATCCGGAGAGACTTCAGATCCGGTTTGACGCCATGGTGTCCCACGACATCACCTATGTGGGCATCATCCAGCAGGCGAGAGCCTCCGGCATGAAGGAATTTCCCCTCCCCTACGCCCTGACCAACTGCCACAACAGCCTGTGCGCCGTGGGCGGCACCATCAACGAGGACGACCATGTGTTCGGCCTGTCCGCCGCCAAGAAGTACGGCGGCATCTACGTACCCGCCAACCAGAGCGTCATCCACTCCTACGCCCGGGAGCAGATGGCAAAGTGCGGCGCCATGATCCTGGGCTCCGACTCCCACACCCGTTACGGCGCGCTGGGCACCATGGCCGTGGGCGAGGGCGGCCCGGAGCTGGCCAAGCAGCTGCTGAAGAACACGTGGGACGCGCCTATGCCGGAGGTGGTGATGGTGTATCTCACCGGCAAGCCCCGCCGGGGCATCGGCCCCCACGACGTGGCCATCGCGCTGGTGAAGGCCACGTTTGAAAGCGGCTTTGTGAATAATAAGGTATTGGAGTTCGTGGGTCCCGGCATCCGCGAGCTGCCCATCGACTTCCGCAACGGCGTGGACGTGATGACCACCGAGACCACCTGTCTTTCCTCCATCTGGGAGACGGACGAGGAGACCCGGGGCTTCTACGCCGCCCACCAGCGGCCGGAGGACTACGCGCCCCTGCATCCTGCAAAGGTGGCCTATTACGACCGGATGATCGCCATCAATTTGAGCAAGATCGAGTCCATGATCGCCCTGCCCTTCCACCCCTCCAACGCGTGGACGATCCACGAATTTCTGGAGAACGCACAGGAGCTGCTGGCCAAGGTGGAGGCCGACGCCGCCAAGCGCTTCCCCAAGACCCACCCCCACCTTACCGACAAGATCCACGACGGCGGCGTGTGGGCGGATCAGGGCGTCATCGCCGGCTGCGCCGGCGGCCTGTTTGACAACATCACCGAGGCGGCGGACATTCTCAAGGGCGGCAGCACCGGCAACGGCGCGTTTACGCTGGACGTGTACCCCACCTCCGTGCCCGTGTCGCTGGAGCTGACCCGCGACGGCGTGACGGCCGATCTGCTGACCACCGGCGCGGTCATCAAGCCCAGCTTCTGCGGCCCCTGCTTCGGCGCAGGCGACGTGCCCGCCAACAATGGCCTGAGCCTGCGGCACACCACACGCAACTTCCCCAACCGCGAGGGCTCCAAGCCCGGCGAGGGTCAGTTCGCCGCCGTGTGCCTGATGGACGCCCGCTCTATCGCCGCCACTGCCGCCAACGGCGGACGCATCACCGCCGCCACCGATGTGGACTATGCGCCGGTGCACCGCGCCTATCACTTCGATAAATCCGTGTACGACAACCGGCTGTACTACGGCTTCGGCAAGGCCGATCCCGGCGTGGAGCTGGTGATGGGCCCCAACATCACCGATTGGCCCAGAATGTACGACCTCACCGAGAATCTGCTGGTGGAGCTGGCCGCCGTCATCCACGACGACGTGACCACCACCGACGAGCTGATCCCCTCCGGCGAGACGTCCTCCTACCGCTCCAACCCCCTGCGTTTGGCGGAGTTCACCCTCAGCCGCCGGGTGCCGGAGTACGTGCCCCGGGCCAAGGCCGTGGCGGCGCAGGAGGCCCAGCGCCGCGCAGGCGACGTGCCCGCCCATGTGCTGGAGGTGCTGGGTAAGGTAGGCGACGCCAAGGCGCTGGCCGCCAGCACCCAGTTCGGCTCCTGCGTGTTCGCCAACAAGCCCGGCGACGGCTCCGCCCGTGAGCAGGCGGCCTCCTGCCAGAAGGTGCTGGGCGGCTTCGCCAACATCTGCTACGAGTTCGCCACCAAGCGCTATCGCAGCAACTGCATCAACTGGGGCATCCTGCCCTTCACGCTGGACAAGGATACCGCCTTTGACTACCAGCCCGGCGACTGTGTGTTTGTCCCCGGCATCCGCAAGGCCATTGAGGAGGGCCGGGAGGATATCCCCGCCCAGGTGATCTGCACCGACGGCAGCGTCCACGACCTGCTGCTGCACGTCCGTGGGCTGACGGCGGATGAAAAGGAGATTTTGCTGGACGGCTGTTTGATGAATTACTACGCCAAGCGGGGGTAAAAACGAGGTTTATACGGCGGTTTCAATGGCCCCCTTGTGTAAAGGGGGCTGTCAGCGAAGCTGACTGGGGGATTGTTACATCATTGGACAATCCCTCCGGCGCTCCGCGCCACCTCCCTTTACACAAGGGAGGCTTTGGTTCCCACCACTTTCCCCACAACATACAACGAAAGGACACATTATGGATAAGATCAAAATGACGACGCCGCTGGTGGAGATGGACGGCGACGAGATGACCCGCGTGCTGTGGCAGATGATCAAGGACGAGCTGATCCTGCCCTTCGTGGACTTAAAAACCGAATACTACGATCTGGGCCTGCTGCACCGGAACGAGACAAAGGATCAGGTGACCATCGACGCCGCCAAGGCCACGGAGCATCTGGGCGTAGCGGTGAAATGCGCCACCATCACCCCCAACAAGCAGCGGATGGAGGAATACCCCCAGCTGACGGAGATGTGGAAGAGCCCCAACGGCACCATCCGCGCCTATCTGGACGGCACTGCTTTCCGGGCTCCCATCGTGGTGCCCTTTATCCACCCGGTGGTGAAAAACTGGGAAAAGCCCATCACCGTGGCCCGTCACGCCTACGGCGACATGTACAAGGCCGTGGACATGGTGACGGACGAGCCCGGCACCGCCACGCTGACCTTCAAGGGCGAAAGCGGCGCGGAAAAGACTCTGACGGTGCAGACCGTCAGCGGCCCCGCCGTGTGGCAGGGCCAGCACAACACGGAAAAGAGCATCCGCGCCTTTGCCAAGAGCTGCTTCCAGTTTGCCGTGGACAACAAACAGGATCTGTGGTTCTCTACCAAGGACACCATCTCCAAGGTGTACGACGGCGAGTTCAAGCGCATCTTTGAGGAGGAATACGAGCAGAACTACAAGGCCCAATTTGAAGCGCTGGGCATCACTTATTTCTACACCCTCATCGACGACGCGGTGGCCCGTGTCATCCGCTCCAAGGGCGGCTTCATCTGGGCGCTGAAGAACTACGACGGCGACGTGATGAGCGACATGATCTCCACCGCCTTCGGCTCTCTGGCCATGATGACCTCCGTGCTGGTGTCCCCCGACGGGGTGACGGAGTACGAGGCCGCCCGCCACTACTACAAGCATCTCAAGGGCGAGGAGACCTCCACCAACCCCATGGCCACCATCTTTGCCTGGACAGGCGCCCTGCGCAGACGCGGTCAGCTGGACGGCCTTGCCGACCTGTCCGCCTTTGCCGACAAGCTGGAGCAGGCCTGCTTCACCACGCTGAATCAGGGCACCATGACCAAAGATCTGGCCGGTCTGGTGGACGAGGGCTTTACGGCTCACGCCGTTACCTCCGCCCAGTTTATCGCCGCCATCCGGCAGAATCTGGAGGCTGCGCTGTAAAACGGCGGATTTCCGCCGCAAACCCCTTGCAATCCCACGGCGAACAGCGTATAATATAGGTCTGGTTTTTTTACCGGAAACAATACAAAAATACGACCTACAAGGAGTGTGAGACAATGACCGAGGAAAGAAAGACCAATACCCCCGAGACCGAGGCGGTGGCGGAGAGCAAAAACTTTATTCTGAACTTTATCGACGAGGACATCGCAGAGGGTGGTCAGTTCCAGGGAATGACCGTCCACACCCGTTTCCCGCCGGAGCCCAACGGCTATCTGCACATCGGCCACTGCAAGGCCCTGTGCATCGACTTCGGCACCGCCGAGAAGTACAACGGCCTGTGCAACCTCCGCATGGACGACACCAACCCCGCCAAGGAGGACACCGAGTACGTGGACGCCATCCAGCAGGATATCCACTGGCTGGGCTTTGACTGGGGCGACCGGTTCTTCTACGGCAGCGACTATTTTGAAAAGGACTACGAGTATGCGGTGGAGCTGATCAAGAAGGGTCTGGCTTACGTCTGCGAGCTGACGCCGGAGGAGTTTAAGCAGAACCGCGGCGATATCGGCATCCCCGCTGTGTCCCCCTACCGTGACCGTCCCATCGAGGAAAACCTGCGGCTGTTTGAGAAGATGCGCAGCGGCGAGGTGGAGGAGGGCAAGATGACCCTCCGGGCCAAGATCGACCTGGCCAGCGGCAACTTCAACATGCGCGACCCCGTCATCTACCGCATCCGCTTCATCAACCACCACCGGCAGGGCACCAAGTGGTGCATCTTTCCTATGTACGACTTCGCCCACCCCATTCAGGACGCGCTGGAGGGCATCACCCACAGCCTGTGCTCGCTGGAGTATGAGGAGCACCGTCCCCTGTACGACTGGGTGGTGAACAACGTCTCCATCCCCTATCACAAGCCCCGGCAGATCGAGTTTGCCCGCCTGAACATCGACCACACCGTCATGTCCAAGCGCAAGCTGCGCAAGCTGGTGGAGGAGCACTATGTCTCCGGCTGGGACGATCCCCGTATGCCCACATTGTGCGGCCTGCGCCGCCGTGGCTACACCGCCGCCGCCATCCGCAATTTCTGCGAGATGATCGGCGTGGGCAAGACCCCCAGCGTCATCGAGTACGGCACGCTGGAGCACTGTCTCCGGGAGGATCTCAACGCCACCGCCGAGCGCACCATGGCGGTGCTGCATCCGGTGAAGCTGACGGTCACCAACTATCCCGAGGGCAAGAGCGAGGTGTTCTCCGTGGAGAATAACCCCACCGATCCCACTCAGGGCACCCACGATATCACCTTCTCCCGCCATCTGTGGATCGAGGCGGACGACTTTATGGAGATCCCCGTGCCCAAGTACAAGCGCCTGACCCCCGACGGTCTGGAATGCCGTCTGAAGGGCGCGTATCTGGTGAAGTGCACCGGCTGCGTGAAGGACGAAAACGGCAACGTCACCGAGGTGCTGTGCGAGTATGATCCCGACTCCCGGGGCGGCGACCCCGCCGACGGCCGCAAGGTGAAGGGCGCGACCCTCCACTGGGTGGACGCGGAGAATTGTCTGGACGCCGAGGTGCGGCTGTACGACAACCTGTTCTCCGATGCCACGCCCGACGGCCCCGACAAGGACTTTCTGGACTGCCTGAACCCCGGCAGCCTGACGGTGCTGACCGGCTGCAAGGTGGAGCCGGAGATGCGCAAGGTGGCGGCAGAGTTCGACAAGCAGGAGAACCGCACCGGTGTCAACGCGCCGACTTTCCAGTTCATGCGGGTGGGCTACTTCTGTCTGGACAACCGGGACTCCACGGCGGAGCATCTGGTGTTCAACCGCAGCGTATCCCTGAAGGACAGCTTTAAAAAATAACAGCGGTTCTGTGCCGCCGGAAATGCCGCGAGGACGCGGCATTTCCTTGGCCCAATAGTTAGCGGCATCTAACCAAACAATTATTTTACATGGAGGTATGTATCATGTATCAGATCACTTTGAAAATCGACGGTATGGCCTGCGGTATGTGCGAAAGCCATGTCAACGACGCGATTCGGGCCAAATTTCCGGTCAAAAAGGTCACGTCCTCCCACAGCAAGGGCGAATCCGTGATCCTGACGGAGCAGGAGATCGGCGAGGACGCGCTGCGCGGCGTGATCGAACCCACCGGCTACAAGGTCACGGGCTATATTTCTGCCCCCTACGAGAAGAAAGGTTTATTTGGCCACTTGAAAAAGTAAGCTATCTGTCGTATACTGTAGATACTTAAACTCTATGGGAGGTACGCCATATGTGCGACATTATAAATCGGTTCTCCATCAACTGCCACAGCAGCATCCGCTGCGACAACGGCAACATGGTGCTGCGGTTCGATCCCTTCCGGGTGGAGGATGCGCCTCACGACGCGGGGCTTGTTTTCATCACCCACGACCACTATGACCACTTTTCGCCGGAGGATATCCGCCGGGTGCTGTCGCCGGACGGCTTTATCGTCCTGCCGGACACCTGCTACCGCACGGCGCTGGAGGCCGGTTTTGAGGAATCGGCGCTGCTGCCGGTTCACACCGGCGTGACCTATGAGCTGCTGGGACTGTCCTTCCGGGCGGTGGCCGCCTATAACGAGGGCAAAAATTTCCACCCCGAGGCCAACCGCTGGCTGGGCTATGTGGTCACAACGGCGGACGGCCTGCACTTCTACGTGGCGGGCGACACCGATAACATCGGCGAGGCCCGTTCCGTCCGGTGCGACGCAGCGTTCCTGCCGGTGGGCGGCACCTACACCATGACCGCCCGGGAGGCGGCGGCGCTGGCCAACACGATCCGGCCCAAGGTGGCCGTGCCCACCCACTACGGCTGCATCGTCGGCGAAATGGCCGACGGCGACGCCTTTGCCGCCGGACTGGACGACGGCATCCAATGCGTGAAGCTAATCGGGTAAACAGGATAAACAACACCCCGGAACGGTTTGACCGTTCCGGGGTGGTTTTTCTTTATCAGGCGTTTGTCCTCCGCTACTGACTCAGCTTTTCGTACAGCAGCTGCAAATCATAGACATCCGCCGCGCCGTCATGGTTCAGGTCGGCCTTATCCGCAAGCGTTGCGGCGTCCAGCTGTCCGTCGTTCACTTTGGCGCTCAGCCAGTTATACAGACAGGCCAGATCGCTGACCGTCTCCTCGCCGTCACCGTTCAGGTCAAACCGTTTCGATGCGCTGCCCACACGAATCGTAGCTTGGTCGCCTTTTGTTACCTGCCACTCTCCGTCCACATAGGTAAGGCGGATGTGGGGCTGCACCTCCAGAATGGGACGGTAGACCATTTTTCTGTCCGCTTCCACATTCCGGGTCTGCTCCAGAAATCGATTTCGATATAGTGGTGCGGCGCCGTTGTCCAGCCAGATACTGTACTCCCAGCATGTCAGATCATCAGAGGAAGTCACCTCGGCTTGAGAAGCGCCCTCCGTGTCCTTGTTCTTTCTCAAGAATGTCCCCGGTTGGAGTTTACATGAGTAAAAATCCCGAATGTGAAGCTCGTCCGCCAGAAAATTCACCGCCCGCTCCACCATCACGATCTCCTCATCTGTAGGCGCGGCAGGCTGGTCACAAGAAGCCCGGATGGTAAGCGGCAGTATCTCTTCAGAAATACCATCCACAGCCCACGCCCCTGTGCCCTCGTTCCGCACCAGAGTGATCTGCGTGCGGTCGCTCTGGCCCGGCGCGAAAATGTGCTGCTGACCGCTGCTCTCGCAGAACTGCTTTACGAATGCGGCGTGATACACCGTCACCCGGCAGGTGTTGTCACCGGAAAACTGGACTTCATAGCTATCAGGGCCGAGGTCTTGCAGCCGGAATGACTGACTGTCGTGGTCGTGGCCGGCTGCGCACTGTACCGCCACATTCCCTACCAATGGATCCAGTTCCTCCAGCACAGGCAGCGTGGGACGGTCACAGGTGAAATGAAACTCCACATAGTTTTTTCCGTTTACCTTCCACGTCTTATCCATCTTGTCATAGCGCACTTCGATCCCTTTTTCCTTATCCTCATCCATCAGCGTGTGATTTCCGCCGCAGGCAGCGTTCAGCTGTGCAAGATACCTGTCCGCTTCAAAACTGACGGTACGATAAGTATTGCCATACCGCCAGTAGCTGGTGGTACCGCGGTTGCAGTACACCGCATCATGGCGGCTTCCCTCCGCCGGAACAAAGCGCACCGGCTTATCATCCAGCATTGAAATGCACTGATCGGAGGTAATGTCAGGAACTTCCTCCACATAGAAGGTGATGGGCAGTGTCACCGGCTGATCGGGCACCCACTTTCCCTTCTCCTCGCTCCAAGTCAGGTAAAGCAGCAGCGTTTCCGTTCCATCCTTCATGAGGTGATTATTGTCGGGAACGTCCTTGAGATAAAAGTTCTTGTAATATTGTCTGGGATTGATCCACAGCGTACATTTGTCGCCGCTGTTGCTGAATTGCCAAGCCACGCAGACGGCTTCCATACCGTATACCCTGTCGTGGTCGTGACTCTCGTCATCTATACAGACGAATTTTACGATATCTTGCCCTTCAAAGCCCTCGATCGTCTCCTCTGTGGGTCTGCCCTCAGGCGGGGCGGCCCACACTGTGGCGGGCAGCAGTCCCAGCGCCAGCACCGCGCACAGCAGCCACGCGGCGATCCTCTTTCTCCTCATAATGACCTCTCTTTCTTTCACAAGCCTTCTTTCTGTCTTCACATGGACGAAAAGCGTGGATTTTCTCCACGCTTTTCATTCCTTTTGTTCAGTATAGCAAGATTTTGTGAGAGATGTCAAGCTGAGCTTTTGGAAGATTCCTCCAATTTTTATCAGGTATGCTCCTGTCTTTCCCGGCGGGACAGGAACGCCGTCAACACCCGGAAAACCGTGGACACCAGCAGGATACCCACCGCCAGCGAACCGGCGATGCCCGCCGTTTCCAGACCTTTGCGCAGGGCGTCGAGCATCTCGCCCTGTAGGCCCAAGCTCATGGTGTAGTACACCCCGGCGCCCGGCAGCAGCGGGAAAATCGCGAGGACCAGATACGGCGTCACGGGGCAGCGGCGCACACGGGCCATCACCTCGGCATACAGCGCGGCAAACAGGGTGGCGTACAGGTTCATGGTGTACACGTCCAGCCCCAGCGCCTGGCACAGCAGATAGATCATCCATGTGGCCGTTCCGCCCAGCACGCACAGCACCATCCAGCGGCCATGGATATTGAACAGGATGGAGAAGCCATAGCACCCCACGAACACCGCCAGCGCCTGCGCCCACGCGGGCCACACCAGCGACGCCGACTCCACCACCGCGCCGATGCCGTAGATGGGCGCCGTCACCCGCCATGCCGCCGCCGTGCCCAGCGCGATGGCGAAGGCCGACAGAAACACCTGCACGATGCGCACCACGCCGGAGTTGGTGTCGCCGTAGATGATATCCCGCATGGAGTTGGTGATGAGCAGCCCCGGCACCAGGATCATCAGCGCGCCGATGATGGCCGCGTCCGGGTTATCCAGCCAGCCCAGCCCCGCCGCCACATAGGCCGGCACCGCCATCAGGAACGAGGCAAGAATGGTGCTGAAAAAGGGATTGGCCTCAAAGCGATCCAGAAAGCGGTTCACAAAGCCGATGATCATGCCCATCAGCCCCGCCCACAGGCAGTCCCGTAGGGAGCTGCCGAACACCAGCGCGAAGCCAAGCCCTCCCAGAAAGCTGCCCAGATACGCCACGGCGGGGCGGTACACCCGGCACCGGGCCATGGTCTGCCGCAGCCACTCCGAGGCCTCCTCCACCGTTGGCTTCTCCCGGCAGATGCGGCGGCTGAGAGCGTTCAGCTGCTCCAGCGCCTCCAGATCGTTACCGTGGTAGCCGATACGCTTCATAATGGTCAGGGGTTTGCCGTTGGTGGCCTCGAAGCTGACGGTCAGGCTGTTGGGGATGGCGAACACCTCGCACTCCACGCCGTAAGTCCGCAGGATACGGCGCACGGTGTCCTCCACCCGGAAGGTCTCGGCGCCCGCCAGCGCCAGCTGGCAGCCCAGCCGCGCCGCCAGATCCGCCAGAAGATAGTAGTCCATCATATATGTCACCTCGATAGGAGAAATAGGGTTCAAAAATCCGCGTCACATTATAGGCGGGACGGAGGAAAATGTCAACCACCTTGTATCTTGACAGCCGCCGGGAATCCGGTACAATAAGAATAACTACAGAAACAGGAGGGCTATCCCATGACCTATGATTTTACCACGCTGCCGGATCGCTGGGACACCGGCGCGGAGAAATATGAGCTGATGAAGAAGCGCTGCCCCGATGTGCCCCGGGGAACCGTGCCCTTTTCCGTGGCGGACATGGACTTTCTGCCGCCGCCGGAGCTGAGCGAGGGCGTGCAGGACTTTATGCGGGGCCGGGTGTTCGGCTATACCCGCACGCCGCGGGAGTACATCGCCGCCTTTCAGAGGTGGATGCAGCGCCGCCACGGCGTGGACATTCCCGCGGCGTGGGTGGTGGACGCCGACAGCGTACTGGGCGCCATGCACCGGATGATCCGGGCCTTTACCAGGCCGGGAGACGGCATCGTGGTGCTGACCCCCGCCTATCCCCCGTTTCTGGACGCGCCGGAGCCGCTGAACCGCCGCCGGCTGGACTGTCCTATGGTGCTGGGGGACGACCGCCGCTACACCATCGACTTCGCTCTGCTGGAGGACTTGTGCCGCCAGGCGGACACCACTATGCTGATCTTCTGCAACCCCCACAATCCGGTGGGTCGGGTGTGGAGCCGACAGGAGCTGGAGCAGGTGGCGGATATCTGCCTGCGGCACGGCGTGTTCCTCATCGCCGACGAGATCCACGCCGACCTGATCCTGCCGGGCCACAGCTTCGTGTCCATGGCGTCGCTGGAGGAAAAGTACCTGCGCAACTGCGCCGTGTCCACCTCCTGCACCAAGACCTTCAACATCGCCGCCATCAAGGGCGCGGCGGTGGTGATGGCGGACGAGGAGCGCCGCCGGGTCTACCGCGCCCAGCGGGAGGACTCCGGTCGGGACATTCTGTCCTACGCCGCCTGCATCGCCGTGTGGGAGCGGTGCGAGGGCTGGCTGGATGAGCTGCTGACGGTGCTGGACGGCAACTTTCGCCTGCTGTCGGACTTCTGCCGCGACCATCTGCCGGAGGTAGGCGTGACGCCGTTGGAGGCCACATATCTGCCGTGGCTGGACTTCCGCTTTCTGGGGATGGAGCCCGGGGAGCAGGAGCGCTTTATGGGAGAAAAGGCCCGCTGCTTCTTCACCGAGGGGTATCACTTCGGCGCGGAGGGTGCAGGGTTCGAGCGGTGGAGCATCGCCTGTCCCCGCCACGTGCTGGAGGAGGGCCTTGTCCGCATGGAGCGGGCCATCCGCAGCCGCTGACCCCGCGGGAAAGGAGCGGACATGAAGCATACCCGTGAACTGAATCTGGAGCTGGGCTGGCCCACGGTGGATCAGGCGCTGCGGCGGCTGGACGCGGAGCTGGAGGCGGCGCGGAAGATGAACACGCCGCTGATGAAGCTGATCCATGGCTACGGCTCCTCCGGCAAGGGCGGGCGGCTGCGCACCGCCTGCCGCACCTGG